>ENA-OQJX01000055-OQJX01000055.1-human-gut-metagenome-genome-assembly--contig:-NODE-55-length-73866-cov-2.571095_pt1 | contig 73866 bp, 63 predicted proteins | sample MGYA00242615_ERZ504782 | MGnify/ENA primary metagenome ERZ504782 (study PRJEB26092, sample SAMD00036354) | human gut metagenome | host: Homo sapiens | study: EMG produced TPA metagenomics assembly of... | reverse complement strand
GTTTCCGCCCTTTCTAGGGCTTGTGGCTGGTGTGTCTTTTTCGTAGGGCGTTGCCCTACGCTATATAATTAAGCTTTCAGGGCACCCCAATAAATATATAATTGTAAGGCTTTCAGCCTAACTGCAAAATTCCCATTTTAACCGATAAATTCCCATTTAACCGCTAAATTCCCATTTATCATTTCAAATTCCCATTTATCATTTCAAAACTGTTTTCTATTTAAACATTATATGTACCCGATTTCGTATCTCCTCCGTGACCTGTCCAGTTCTCGTGGAAGAACTGTCCACGCAACTCGTCTTTGCGCTCGAAAGTGTGCGCACCGAAATAATCGCGTTGTGCCTGCACAAGATTGGCGGGCAGATCGGCAGATGTGAGCGAATAGAAATAGTTCAGCGCAGAAGAGAAAGCAGGAACAGGAAGTTCTTCTTTCATGGCTTCCGCCACCAAGTTCTTCCATCCGGGAAGCAATGTTTTCATTTCTTCTTTAAAATAAGGAGCCAACAACAAGTGTTTAGGCTTGTCGGTGGCTTCGAAGGCGGCAGCAATGTCGTTCAGGAATATACTGCGGATGATGCATCCTCCACGCCACATACGGGCAATGGAAGCCAGGTCGAGATGCCAGTCGAAAGCGTCGGAAGCACGTTGCAACACGGCGAATCCCTGGGCATAAGAGACGAGTTTGGAAGCATAAAGAGCAGAAAATATATTCTTTACGAGTTCCACCTTATTATATATAGGTTGTGTATGTTGACACTGATATTGTCTGGAAGCCTGATGACGCAAGTCTTCTGCGCAGAAAGGCTTCGTTCGAATACCGCCGTGGCGATCAATCCCAACGCATGCCGAGTTCCATAGCGTTGATAACCGACCATTTGCCGGTTCCTTTCTGTCCGGCCGCATCCAAGATTTTATCAATCAGATACCCTCCGGATTTGTCTTTATGCCGCAGGATGTTGGCGGTGATTTCGATCAGGTAGCTGCGTAGTTTGCCTTCGTTCCAACGGGCAAAGACATCAGCCATTTCCTCATTGGTCAGATCCAGCAACTTTTTCATCACCCAATAGGCTTCGGCGATCAGCTGCATATCACCGTATTCGATACCGTTGTGAATCATCTTCACAAAATGACCCGATCCGGCAGGGCCTACCCATTGGCAACAGGGAGTTCCGTCCGGTGCTTTTGCCGCAATGCTTTGAAGAATCGGTTTCACTTCCGGCCATGCTTGCTCCGAACCGCCGGGCATGATAGAAGCTCCATTCAAGGCTCCTTCTTCACCGCCGGACACTCCGCTACCAACAAAGAGAAATCCTTTCGACTCCGCCAGTTTGACGCGGCGGTTGGTATCTTCGTAATTGGAGTTACCACCATCAATAAGAATGTCTCCCGGTGAAAGCAACGGGAAAAGCTGGTCCATCAGTTCGTCAACCGGACTTCCGGCACGAACCATCATCATTATCTTACGGGGAATAGCTATCGAATCTACAAATGCTTTTATATCTGTGAATCCTTCGATGTTTTTACCTTTTGCACGACCATTCATAAAGCGATCTACCACTCCTTCCTCTACTCCGGGAACTGTACGGTTATATACCGATACATGCCACCCCTTACTCTCCATGTTTAAAGCAAGATTCTCGCCCATCACAGCCAAGCCGATAAGTCCGATATCTGTTTTATTCTGATTTGCCATAACTTATATATTTTGAATATTCTTTATCTTAGTAACAGTTGAAATGCACATTTGTTCGCAATATTTTAGATTAAAATATTATTTTTGTGGTCTACAAATAAAATCAAGGATGAAGAAGATCAAAATCGGTTTGTTGGCACGCATCGTAATCGCCATCATTTTGGGTATTGCCATCGGCACTTTTTTCCCGGCTCCGCTAGTGCGAATATTCGTTACTTTCAACGGCATTTTCAGCGAGTTTCTCAATTTCTCTATCCCGCTGATTATCGTCGGACTGGTAACGGTGGCTATTGCGACATCGGAAAAGGTGCAGGAAAAATGCTGCTCGTGACGGCTCTGATTGCTTATTTCGCCACCCTGTTTTCGGGATTCCTCTCCTACTTCACAGGAGTCACCGTATTTCCGTCGCTCATCGAACCGGGAGCGCCGCTTGAAGAAGTGAGTGAAGCACAAGGAATCCTCCCTACTTCTCCGTCTCCATCCCACCGCTGATGAACGTCATGACGGCCTTGGTATTAGCCTTCACCTTGGGCTTGGGACTGGCGTCACTGAACAGCGACGCATTGAAAAACGTGGCACGTGATTTTCAGGAAATTATCGTACGAATGATTAGCGCAGTCATTCTGCCTTTGCTGCCGCTTTATATCTTTGGCATATTCCTCAACATGACACATTCGGGACAAGTATATTCCATCCTGATGGTGTTTATTAAAATTATCGGAGTCATCTTTGCTCTTCACATCTTCCTGTTAGTTTTTCAGTATTCCATCGCGGCATTGTTTGTACACAAAAACCCGTTTAAATTACTTAATAAAATGCTGCCGGCTTACTTCACGGCATTGGGCACACAATCTTCGGCAGCCACCATCCTGTAACGCTGGAACAAACCAAAAAGAACGGGGTATCTGCCGAAGTGGCCGGTTTCGTGATTCCGCTCTGCGCCACCATTCATCTGTCGGGCAGCACACTGAAAATCGTAGCCTGCGCACTGGCATTGATGATGATGCAAGGAATACCGTTCGACTTCCCCTTGTTTGCCGGATTTATCTTTATGCTGGGCATCACAATGATAGCCGCTCCGGGAGTTCCGGGCGGAGCTATCATGGCCTCTCTGGGAATTCTTCAATCCATGCTCGGCTTCGACGAATCGGCACAGGCTTTAATGATTGCGCTTTACATCGCAATGGACAGTTTCGGCACAGCCTGCAACGTGACGGGCGACGGAGCTATCGCTTTGATTATCGACAAAATAATGGGGAAAAACCGTGCTGAAAGACTGTGCTGAAAAATAATTGGGTAGTAGCTTGGCTGGCTCACAAAAAATGCCGACATTTGCACCCACATTTTCAATTATATTAAATAATAGCGTATGAAAAAAGCCCTAATTTCAGGCATCACCGGCAGGATGGTTCTTATCTTGCCGAATTTCTATTGCAAAAAGGTTACGAAGTACACGGTATACTCCGTCGTTCTTCTTCGTTCAATACAGGACGTATTGAACATTTGTATTTTGACGAGTGGGTGCGCGACATGAAACAGAAACGTACGATCAATCTGCATTATGGGGATATGACAGATTCTAGTTCGTTAATTCGTATTATTCAACAGGTGCAACCGGATGAAATCTACAATCTCGCTGCTCAAAGCCACGTGAAGGTTTCATTCGACGTTCCGGAATACACGGCCGAAGCGGATGCTATCGGTACGTTGCGTATGCTCGAAGCGGTACGCATCCTGGGACTGGAAAAGAAAACCCGCATCTATCAGGCTTCTACTTCCGAATTGTTCGGTAAGGTGCAGGAAGTTCCACAAAAAGAGACAACTCCATTCTATCCCCGTTCTCCGTATGGGGTAGCCAAACAATATGGTTTCTGGATTACTAAAAACTACCGCGAAAGCTATGGTATGTTTGCCGTAAACGGAATCTTGTTCAATCACGAGAGTGAACGCCGTGGCGAGACATTCGTTACCCGTAAAATTTCGCTTGCTGCCGCACGTATCGCACAGGGCGAACAGGACAAACTGTATCTGGGTAATCTGGACGCACGTCGCGACTGGGGATATGCCAAGGATTACATCGAATGTATGTGGCTGATCCTGCAACATGACGTTCCCGAAGATTTCGTAATTGCTACCGGAGAAATGCACACAGTACGCGAATTCGCAACGTTGGCATTCAAGGAAGCAGGCATCGAACTTCGTTGGGAAGGTGAAGGCGTGAATGAGAAAGGTATCGACGTAGCTACCGGAAAGTCTTTGGTAGAGGTTGATCCTAAATATTTCCGTCCGTCAGAGGTGGAACAACTGCTGGGTGACCCGACTAAAGCAAAAACATTGTTAGGATGGGATCCATGCAAAACATCATTCGAAGAACTGGTAAGTATCATGGTGCGCCACGATATGGAAAAGGTGAAGCGGATGATTGCTACCAAACATTAAATGAATTTCATTTCACCACAGATTAACACAGATTTCCACAGATTATAGATATAAAAAAAATTCTGTGGAAATCTGTGTTAATCTGTGGTGAACTAATAAAAGATAGAATGGAAAAGAATGCAAAGATATATATAGCAGGACACCGCGGACTTGTGGGATCTGCTATCTGGAAGAATTTGCAGGATAAAGGATACACCAATCTGATAGGCCGCACGCACAAAGAGCTTGACCTGCTGGATGGAATGGCTGTCCGTAAATTCTTCGATGAAGAACAGCCGGAATATGTATTCCTTGCCGCTGCCTTTGTGGGTGGTATCATGGCGAACAGCATCTACCGTGCCGACTTTATATACAAGAATCTGCAGATTCAACAGAACATTATCGGAGAGAGTTTCCGTCACAACGTGAAAAAGTTGCTCTTCCTCGGTAGCACGTGTATTTATCCACGCGATGCCGAACAGCCGATGAAAGAAGATGTATTGCTTACTTCACCGTTGGAATATACCAACGAGCCATATGCAATCGCCAAAATTGCCGGACTGAAAATGTGCGAGAGCTTCAACCTGCAATATGGAACGAACTACATCGCCGTGATGCCGACAAACCTTTACGGTCCGAATGATAATTTCGATTTGGAACGCAGCCATGTATTGCCTGCCATGATTCGTAAGATTCATTTGGCACACTGTCTGAAAGAAGGAAACTGGGAAGCTGTACGCAAGGATATGAACCAGCGTCCGGTGGAAGGTGTCAACGGCGACAGCTCAAAAGAGGACATTCTGGCTATTCTGAAAAAATACGGAATCAGCGAAACAGAGGTCACTCTCTGGGGTACGGGTACTCCTCTCCGCGAATTCCTCTGGAGCGAAGAAATGGCGGATGCCAGTGTCTTCGTTATGGAGCATGTGGACTTTAAAGATACCTATAAAGAAGGTAGCAAAGATATCCGCAACTGCCATATCAACATCGGAACCGGTAAGGAAATCACCATCCGCCAACTGGCTGAACGGATCGTTGAAACAGTAGGTTATCAAGGTAAACTGACCTTCGACAGCAGTAAACCGGACGGCACAATGCGCAAGCTAACCGATCCTTCAAAACTGCATGCACTGGGCTGGCACCACAAAATTGAAATCGAGGAAGGCGTACAAAGGATGTACGAATGGTACTTGAAATAAGAAATGAAGTTACTGTAAATATGCTATTAGCTGAATGTTTTTTGCTAATAGCATATTTTTTTAGCTATAATGATAATTAAATTAGCTATAATGATAATCAGTTTTGCTATAATGATAATCCAATTAGCTATAAGCATAATCTGTTGAGCTATGAGCATAATCTTTTTTTATACTACAAGCCAATCTCCCCCACTACTCTCTTCCCCATTTCCAAAAAATCTTCACTCTTAATTCTTCATTCTTAATATAATTGCTATATTTGCACAATTTAATACCAAATGTGCAAAAAACAATGGAACAAAGTTTTATAGCCTATATTGAGAATAGTATCAAGAATAATTGGGACCTGGATGCCCTGACCGATTATAAAGGTGCAACTTTACAGTATAAAGACGTAGCTCGCAAAATCGAGAAACTCCATATCATCTTTGAAGAAAGCGGAATCCGCAAGGGAGACAAGATTGCCGTTTGTGGAAGAAACAGCTCTCACTGGGGAGTTACTTTCCTTGCCACACTGACGTATGGAGCCGTCATTGTACCTATTCTCCATGAATTTAAAGCAGATAACGTGCATAATATCGTCAACCACTCCGAAGCTAAATTACTGCTTGTAGGAGATATGGTATGGGAAAACCTGAACGAGTCGGCAATGCCGCTATTGGAAGGTATCCTGATGATGAACGACTTCACCCTATTAGTGTCACGCAGCGAACGGCTCACGTATGCACGCGAACATCTGAACGAAATGTTCGGCAAAAAATATCCGAAGAATTTCCGTAAAGAGCATGTCGCTTATCACAAAGACGAACCGGAAGAACTGGCAGTTATCAATTATACTTCGGGAACAACGAGTTATTCCAAAGGAGTAATGCTCCCCTACCGCAGTCTGTGGTCGAATACCAAATTTGCTTTTGAAGTGTTGGAACTGGAAGCCGGAGATAAAATCGTTTCCATGCTTCCTATGGCACACATGTACGGATTGGCTTTTGAATTCCTTTATGAGTTCTCCGTAGGTTGCCACATCTACTTCCTCACCCGTATGCCAAGCCCTAAGATTATCTTCCAGGCTTTTGAAGAAGTGAAACCCAGTCTGATTGTTGCCGTACCACTCATCATCGAAAAGATAATCAAGAAAAGCGTACTTCCGAAGTTGGAAACTCCGGCAATGAAGATATTGCTGAAAGTGCCTATTATCAATGACAAGATAAAGGCAACAGTGCGCGAAGAGATGATTAAGGCATTCGGCGGAAACTTCAAGGCAGTCATCGTAGGAGGTGCAGCGTTCAATCAGGAAGTGGAACAGTTCTTGAAAATGATTGATTTCCCTTATACGGTTGGATATGGAATGACGGAATGTGGCCCGATTATCTGTTACGAAGATTGGAGAAAGTTCAAACCGGGTTCTTGCGGAAAGGCTGTGCCACGGATGGATGTACGGGTATTGTCATCTGATCCCGAAAATATCGTTGGTGAAATCGTATGTAAGGGCCCGAATGTGATGCTGGGCTATTACAAAAACGAAGAAGCCACTCAAGAAGTCATCGACAAGGACGGATGGTTGCATACCGGCGACTTGGCTTTGATGGATGAAGAAGGTAATGTTACGATCAAAGGACGAAGCAAGAACCTGTTATTGAGCTCCAGCGGACAGAATATCTATCCGGAAGAAATTGAGGATAAGTTGAACAACCTGCCATACGTGGCTGAAAGCATTATCGTTCAGCAAAACGAGAAACTTGTCGGACTTGTTTATCCCGACTTTGACGATGCGTTCGCCCACGGCCTGAAGACTGAAGACATCGAACAAGTAATGGAAGAAAACCGCGTGACACTGAACACTATGTTACCGGCATACAGCCAGATATCCAAGATGAAAATCTATCCGGAAGAATTTGAAAAGACACCGAAGAAGAGCATCAAGCGTTATTTGTATCAGGAAGCAAAAGGCTGATAGATTGTCAGCTGCATAGAGAAAGATATAACTTAAACCGAAAAAGAGAAAGGAATGAAGATAAAGAAAACAATACTTACGGCAGCTATACTAATGGCTGCCGTTTCTTTACCGGCACAGAACAAGAGTGCAGGGATCAATATATCCATCTGGAAAGATATATGCACGCAACCGCATGACAGTACACAGACGACCTATGTAAACATCGGCCTCCTGTCTACCATGAACCGTCTGAACGGTGTGGGTATCAATGCGTTGGGAAGCGTGGTTCATGGCGACATGAACGGAATACAAATCACCGGATTAGCCAACCTGGCAGGAGGTACTATGAGGGGCGTTCAGCTGGCAGGTATCAGTAATATCAGCGGCGATAACACCGTAGGGCTTTCTGCTGCCGGATTGGTAAATATCACTGGCGACAGATCACAGGGAGTAGTCATATCCGGGCTAACGAGCATCGGAGGAGACAACAACTCGGGGTTAATGATTAGTGGTTTCATGAATGTGACGGGCAATATGGCTTCGGGCTTACACTTTTCCGGAGTAGCAAATATCACCGGACAGAGCTTCGGTGGTCTGATGGCTTCGGGACTTTTAAATGTAGTAGGCGAACACATGAACGGTTTGCAGATAGCAGGAATTGCCAATATAACCGCATCAAAGCTGAATGGAGTGCAAGTAGCATTATGCAACTACGCAACGAAAGCGCGCGGACTTCAAATTGGTCTTGTCAATTACTACAAAGAAGATATGAAAGGTCTCCAACTTGGTTTGGTGAATGCAAATCCTGACACAAGAGTGCAAATGATGGTATACGGTGGAAATGCAACGCCTGCCAATATCGGGGTACGATTCAAGAACCAGTTGTTTTATACCATATTGGGAGTGGGTTCCATGTATCAGGGATTGAATGATAAGTTTTCGGCCAGCGCATCCTATCGTGCCGGTCTGTCTTTCCCCCTTTACAAGGGTTATCCATCAGCGGAGACCTCGGATACCAGCATATCGAGGCTTTTGACAACAAAGATGAGGTCATCCCGAAACGCCTGTACGCATTGCAGGCACGTGCCAATCTGGAATATCAATTTACCAGGAAATTCGGCATCTTTGCAACAGGTGGATATGGTTAACCAGATTCTATAATAAATCGAGCAATCACGATAAGGGAGCTATTATCGAAGCGGGTATTGTTCTTTTCTAAACTTACCAATTAACGTGAGATGTACATGACTGTAATTAGAGAATACCGGGAAACAGACAAAAATGCCGTAATAGATTTAATCAGACAGAACACACCTGAATATTTTGCACTGGAAGAAGAAGCTGATTTCAGCAATTATCTGGATAGTGAACGTGAGCTGTATTTTGTTCTTTTGCTTAACAAGGAGATTGTCGGATGTGGTGGAATAAACTTCACAGATGACAAAACCACTGGAAAAATAAGTTGGGATATCATACATCCCCAGCATCAAGGTAAATCACTAGGAGCACAATTACTAAAATATAGAATTGAAAAAATAAAGTCTATTAATGGTATTCAAAAAATAACTGTTAGAACTTCACAATTAGCTTATAAATTCTACGAAAAACAGGGATTTACATTGAAAGAAATAAGAAAAGACTATTGGGCCAAAGGTTATGATATGTATAGTATGGAATATAATGGCCATTGATTTATAATAAAAAAGGGGCACTCGAATGGTCCCTAAAAAGAAAATCTCCCCTTATTATAGTTGAACTGCACTCCTAAAAGTTAGATACAAAACTTTAGGAGTGCAGTTCACTTTTATCTATTATACCTTTTCTTTAATCAAACCAGTACGATAAGCAACGAGCAATTTCTTCAAATCCTGTATTTGAGTCACCAGTTCTTTTCCTTTATCGGTATCTTTCACCATCATCCGTTGCGAATTGAATTCCAAGACAAAGTTGGTAGATTTGATATCAAGTCCCTCTTCTATGGCTTTCTGACGAGACTGGAACGGCTCGTGCTGCACAAGCTGCATACCATGAGAGTGATAAACAAGCGTATATCCCGCAATTCCCGTTTCCGGCTGATAAGCTTTTGAGAATCCGCCATCAATAACGAAAAGCTTGCCATTGGCTTTCATTGGCTGTTCTCCCTGAATCGTTTTCACAGGCACATGACCGTTGATGATATGCGAATGAGGACCGGAAGCTCCAAACTCTGCCAAAATTTGATCGCAGACATCTTCCCGGTTACGCAATGTATAATAATAACCTTTCTTCTCTTTATGCAATTCTTTATCCTCTACGAAATAACGCTCAAAAGTCGCCATCTTATCCTTATCGAACAAGGGAGCTTCCGGACCACACCACATATACCAAATGTAATCCATAGCAAATTCCTTATCTTCCTCCCCTTCTTCATCGAAGTACGCAGTACGAATCAGTTGATCGGCTTTATCCAGCAATTTACGCCCCCAATATTCCTTACCACGTATTTTGACATGCTTAAAGCTGCCATCCTCATTCAGAGGGACAGAAGCGTGATAAAGAAGATTCGAATTTGACACCAGATACATTCCGCCATAGGTAAACAGGCAACGCATGTGTTTCTTCAGCTTTTCACTATTCATAAATGAATAATGAATCTTTTCTACCAATTCGCGTTCTTCTTCCGTCAACCGGTAAGGATCGGCAGGATCTACGGTCGGGAAGTTGGTATCGCGCAAAGCGTATTCTTTTCCTTCGTATACAAAGATGCCACGCTCAAAATCAATCTTCTCCAGCAGTTTGCGGTTGGTCATCCCAAACTCCGGACGACGGTCGATAATTTCGGCTCCAGTTTAAACTGGATAATGGTAATGGCTTTATGCATTTGAGTGATCAAGCGCAGAGTCTTCTCATTATAATGAGCGTCGGCAAAATTCATCTTCGGCATGAAGATGGTGCAAGGATCATCGGCATACGTATCCATTGCAAAAGTAGCCAATGGAAGCAGATTGATTCCGTATCCGTCTTCAAGCGTGCCCAGGTTGCCGTAGCGCATGGACATACGTATCACGTTGGCAATACAGCTGTCGTTACCGGAAGCTGCCCCCATCCAGAGAATATCATGATTTCCCCATTGAATATCGAAGTTATGGTAATTGCACAACGTATCCATGATGATATGCGCGCCAGGACCACGGTCGTAAATATCGCCTACGATATGAAGAGAGTCAATAGTCAGACGCTGAATCAGATTGCACATAGCGATAATGAAATCGTCGGCACGCTTGGTAGTGATAATCGTACTGATAATTACATTGATATAGGCATGCTTGTTCGGCTCGATGGAAGATTCGTGCAATAATTCCTGAATAATATATGAGAACTCGGCAGGCAGCGATTTACGAACCTTCGAACGGGTATATTTGGAAGATACATTCTGACAGACCTTCACCAGTTGGTTCAGGGTAATCAGATACCAATCATCCAGATCCTTTTCACGGGCTTTCACTAATTGAAGTTTCTCTTCGGGATAGTAAATCAACGTGCAGATTTCTTTCTTTTCAGCCTCGCGGAGAGTGTTGCCGAATATTTCATTTACTTTACGTTTTACCGCACCTGAAGCGTTTTTCAGTACGTGCTGAAAAGCCTCGTATTCTCCATGAATGTCAGTCAGGAAATGCTCTGTCCCTTTAGGTAGATTTAAGATAGCCTCCAGATTGATTATTTCCGTACTAGCATCGGCAATCGTAGGAAAACTTCGGGAAAGCAGTTGCAGGTAACGGAGATCGCCCACAATGCTTTCAGGAGTTATGTTACTTTGAGCAGTCATTTTATTTACTATTTTACTATTTACAATTTACTAGTTACTAATTACGATCCAGCAATATACTATTCTCAATTTAACAAGAACATCAACAACACTTGGGCGATAATTACCCGCAGGAACATACATAGCGGATAAACAGTCGCATAGGCTACGGATGGGTTGTCGCCGGGGATTGTATCGTTTACATAGTTCAGTGCCATCGGATTTGCCATACTTCCGCACAACATACCGGATACAGAACCGAAATCGATCTTCATCATCTTGAAAGCCACGAATCCAACCAACACTGTTGGAATGATAGTCAATCCGGCTCCCAAACCAATCCATAATAAGCCTTCCGGACGGAATACGGTATCGAAAAAGTGAGCTCCGGCATCCAATCCCAGACAAGCAAGGTACATGGAAAGTCCCAAGGCACGCAACATAAGGTTCGCACTACGGGTGGTATAGGTAATCATGTGTATCCGTGGTCCAAAAGTCCCCAGAAGGATACCGACAATGATCGGTCCGCCCGCTAATCCCAACTTCACAGGAGTACTGACACCCGGAAAAGAGAAAGGAATAGCCCCCAGTGCCAAACCAAGCACGATACCGATAAATATAACAACCAGATTGGGCTCTTTCAAGCTTTTCACGGCATTTCCCAATACTTTCTCCACATTCTGGATAGCAGCAGCCTCGCCCACCACTGTCAGGCGGTCGCCCAACTGAAGTATCAATCCCGGAGTAGCAAGCAGTTGCACCCCCGACCGGTAAACACGGCTGATATTAATTCCGTAATGGTTTCTCAACCGGAGTGCACCGAGTTTCTTACCATTCAGTTCGGGACGGGTGACAACGATACGCTGCGAGATCAATTCGCTGTCAATCGCATTCCAGTCAATGTCCTCTTTATTCCAATCCGTATTTTCCTGTTCACCAAAAAGTACCGTCAGGGCCAAAGCGTCTTTTTCCGCAGTTATCACCAGCAGACGGTCACCTTCTTTCAGAATCTTGTCTGAAGTCGGAATACTGACATGTCCGTCACGCCACAAACGGGATATGACAAACTTCGGGTAACTCATACGAGCTATATCCTTGATACTTTTATTGAAAATAGCAGGATTGTGTACTTGAAACGCTGCAATATAAGTTTTGTTCGCATCGTCTTTCTCTTTTATCTCCAAGTCTTCTTTGCGAACCAATACTTTACGGATTAATAAAACGGCAAGGATTACGCCGACTACTCCCATCGGATAGGCTACCGCACATCCTAAAGCAGGCGTACTGCTGTTTATTCCCATCTGTTTCAGAGTTTGTTGCGCAGCTCCCAATGCCGGAGTGTTTGTCGTTGCTCCACAAAGGATGCCCACCATATCAGGAAGAGAGACACCCGTTGCATAACTAGCCACCACCGTCAACAACGTTCCCAGCAAAACGACTCCCAACGCCAACATATTCAGCGTTACCCCTCCTTTACGGAAAGAGCTAAAAAACCGGGACCGACTTGTAGCCCGAGGGAATAAACGAAAATGACCAGTCCGAAACTTTCTGCATAGTTTAACATCTGCGGATCGACCGAAAGCCCGAGATGGCCGGCCAGGATACCCGCAAAAAAAACAAAAGTGACTCCCAGGGAAACTCCCCAGAAATGCACTCTTCCCAAGCCCAAACCAATGGCAGAAATCAGTGAAAGTACCACAACAGCCTGTAAGGCAGAATGTTCGATGAATAGACTATATAACCACTCCATGTATATAAAAACTAATAGGGCGCAAAGATAAAAACTATTTAGTCCGGTTCAAAACTTTTAAGCTTTCATTTCGCGCCCTAATTATACCCTGATTCATATATCCTGAAATCTTATTGATTACCCTTTTACACTGTTACCTGTTATTTTGTTTCTAATATCTGTTATATTTCTATCTTAACAATCTTATCCTTTCTCTTTTTACCCGCATCTTGTTATCCTTCCAAAGATGCTTTTTTACCTGTTTCTTCCTTTACGCTTACCTATCTCTTTATCTTTTTCTAATTTCTTTATCTCTCCTAATTTCTTAACCTTTTCTTATTTCTTCCTGCTTTACGCTTCATCTTGCTTTACGTCTCATCTTTTCCCTTGAAACTCCACAAAGTTATTTCGTCCGTCCAGATAACCGCTCAATCTGTTTCCACCGATATATACATCATCCAGGTATGAAACATCATTCGGTCCGTATGACATACGAATGGAAGTCTGTGCATAATTTTCCCAACTCCAACGGAAATTATATTCATATTGATCGACTGCTCCATTAGGATATTCCACCCGTATATAGTCGATTCCGGTACGGTCTAAAAAGAAGTCCAGTTCCTGACGGCAATAGTTACCGTCCATGTCGCGGTAGAAACTAACCCAGGTACGACTACATAAATCAGCCGAACGGTTATAGTACCCTGCACCATTATTATCATCATCATAGAAACTATCTATTTCCACTTCGCAAGAGGTAAAACTTACCATCAATATAGCCATCAACGCCAAACCGAAGTATTTAAATGTGCTCGTTTTCATATTCCTTTATTTTTAATGGTTCTCTAATTATTATATATCATTTATCTTTCGATAGAACAAAAGTAGAGAATGAATTTTCCCCATGAAACTGAAAACTCCTACTTATCAGGAGGAAATTGCCTAAATCTAGGAGTAAATCCCTCCGGCGAAGTCTATTTCAAAGAATTCTTGTATCTTTGCCTCTTGCTAACAACACATGAAATTATCCGTCGCATGAAGTCTATCAAATCACATATCACCCAATTATTGAAGTCCCTCAATGAGGGAGTATTCGAAAAAGAGCATACCATCGCACTGTCTCTGCTATCCGCCATGGCAGGGGAAAGTATCTTTCTGCTGGGCCCTCCGGGAGTAGCCAAGAGTTTGGTAGCACGCAGGCTAAAACTGGCATTTAAAGGCGCAGATGCTTTTGAGTATCTGATGTCCCGCTTCAGTACACCGGACGAAATATTCGGTCCCGTCTCCATCTCAAAATTGAAGGATGAAGATACGTACGAACGCATTACAAAAGGATACCTGCCGACAGCATCAATCGTCTTTCTGGATGAAATATGGAAAGCCGGCCCTGCTATCCAAAATTCCCTTTTGACGGTAATCAATGAAAAGATATACCGCAACGGACAATTTACAGTGCGTGTACCCCTGAAAGCATTAATTGCCGCTTCCAACGAACTGCCGGCAAAAGGTGAAGGACTGGAAGCCTTATACGACCGTTTCCTGATCCGTCAGTTTGTCGGATGTATCGAACAGGAATATGCGTTCGATCAGATGATTTCTTCTACGCGGGAAATAGAACCTGAAATCCCGGAAAAACTCCAGGTGAACGATGAATTATACAACCAGATACAAGCTGAAAGCGAAAAAGTAGGCATTCACTATACCATCTTCGAGCTGATTCACAATATCAAACGAGAAATTGAACAATACAACACAGGACGGGATGAAAACACCCCTCCTATCTATGTATCCGACCGCCGCTGGAAGAAAATAGTAGGTCTGCTCCGCACATCAGCCTATCTGAATGAATCTCCGGGAATTCATTTCTCCGACTGCCTGTTGATGAGCGCCTGCCTATGGGATGAAATTTCGCAGCTCCCCATTATCGAAGAGATTGTAGAACAGTCGATAGCACGAGGCATCAACACCTATCTGTTAGGAGAAAAACGACTGGAGCAAAAACTGGACACACTGAAAGAAAACATGAAGTCCGAACACAGCCTACGTGAACTTAGCGATCCGGGAATCCAAGTCGTAGACACCTTCTATCATCGCATAGAAGGTTATCACATTGCCGGAAATCTACTCATTTTTGCTTCCGATTACCAGTCTTTGAAGAAAGACAGCAACCGACTGTTTTATATCCAACAAGATAAATTCCGTCCGGTCAACAAAATCCTAAAAGCCTACGATTTTGTAAAAAACAGAAATATCGCGCAAAAGAATATCTATTCCCTCCGAAAAGGAAGACGGTCTGTTTTCGTCAACAATCAGGAATATCCGTTACTATGTTATGACAATTGTGATCCTTTGCCTGCACAACAGGATGGCAACACTCCGTTCGAATTTACATTGCAGGAAGTGATCGACTTGCTGCATCAAATGGAAGTGGAATATAAAACAATCTCCGAGCGGGAAACAGCATATACAAAGGAGCATCTTTTCTTAAGCTCATCGCAAAAAAGCAAGATCAAACGAATTTTAGGAGAGACTGCACATATCATAGAGAATTACCGGAACGAACTCCGCATCATCGCTCATGCCCATGAACAAGAGAACAGAGAGTATTAGGCTCAAACACCTGCAAGACATTTATTATGAGAAATTGCAGGGAATAGCCTACGATGTGTACGACGAACAACTGCACAACCTGATTATCCGTCCCGAAGAACTGGATGCGGATATTCACCGGTATTTTCGTCACACGCAACCCTCCCTGCAAGATTTCTACTCCCACTACGCGTCGCAATGGGAATACTTTCATGAAATGGATGAAGCATCCGACACCAAGTTTCTCCAATTCCTGAAAAACAGCGCCTACCCGTTCTCGATGAAATATCACCTGGTAGACCTCAACGTAAAATACTACCTCCAGCGTTTTGACGCAATCAGCCCGCGCTCTAAAGAATGGAAAGCGTTGCGGACTCTCTTCTTCGACAAATGGCACACACTGCTCTCGAACAACGAGTTCAACTATCAGATGGAACATATCGAGCGGCTTTGTGATGATTTCTACCGTCTTCAGCTATCACTTGCCAAAAACCTTCCGGTGCGTGGCGGCTCACGCCTCGTCTGGTTACTCCGCAACCATAAACAGATAGCAGAACAGATTTTAGAATACGAAGAAACGATCAAACGAAATCCCGTTATCCGTGAACTGGTAGAAATCTTGGGCAAGAAACACCAAAGCAGCCGGAAACGTTTCAAAATGACTGCCGGTATTCATCGGGAACAAATTATATCTCATGCCACCCGAAGCGATATTACAGGTATTTGCGAAGGAAACGACTTAAACAGCCTTCTTCCCTTGGAATATTGCTATCTGGCCGAAAAAAGTCTGCAACCCATTTTCTTTGAGCGTTTCATTGAGAAGAGATTGCAAGTCATCGACTATCAATCACACGAAAAGCAAACCATCAACGACAAGAAAACAATAGGGAACGAAGTTTCCGAAGAAGCCGAAGGTCCTTTCATTGTTTGTCTGGACACTTCCGGTTCCATGGCAGGCGAACGGGAAAGAATCGCGAAATCCACCCTACTTGCCATTGCCGAACTGACGGAAGTGCAACACCGAAAATGTTACGTCATCCTGTTTTCCGATGATATCGAGTGCATTGAAATCACAGATTTAGGCAGCAGTTTCGATCGCCTGGTCGATTTCTTATGCCAATCCTTTCATGGCGGAACTGATATGGAACCTGTTATTACACATGCTTTGCGAAAGATCAGCGAAGAAGGATATATGGAAGCGGACATTATTACCGTATCGGACTTTGAGATGCGTCCTGTCGATCAACTACTATCCCGAACCATCGAACACGCAAAAGCGAAACAGACAAAAATGTACGCTATTTCTTTAGGTGGCAAGAGTGCCGAGACCAGCTATCTGAAATTATGTGATAAATATTGGGAATATAGCATTCAAAACGCCGAAAGTCTTAATAAAAATAGAATTGAAGAATCAAATATTTAATCAATGTTATAAAACATCTCTTTTTTCTTGTTTTATTTGCAAAGTTGACAGAAGTCCGTATATTTGTACTGTGTTTTTCATAGTATTAGATTTAAGGTTAACAAAAAGATTGGTCTGTCTGGGAATAGATAGCCTTTTTTTATGTCCTTTTCTTACGTCAAATATACCGTCACTATCCCATCCGGATGTTTACCCTATCCCATGAAGATACCGTCACTATAATAAGCGGATAGCGTCAATATGTTTCAAGTTCCCATTCCATCGATAAAAATTAAAAGCTTTCGAAAAAAAATTCTTCCGTTTAACATTTGAAACATAGCAGGTTATCTCATTTTACAAAAAATAGGTAATAAAAATCTTGCTAAAAGATTTGCGTAGTCCAAAAGTTCCCCCTATATTTGCACCGCATTTGAGAGAGAATGCGGGTTCAAGGAAGTTTGGGTGAGTGGCTGAAACCACCAGTTTGCTAAACTGACGTACTCGTAAGGGTACCGGGGGTTCGAATCCCCCAGCTTCCGCAAAAAATCTCAATATAAAAAAGAGCTAAGTTTTAAAGACTTGGCTCTTTTTAATCTATCAAACTCCGGTGGGTTCGTCTAACGGTTAGGACACATGCCTCTCACGCATGTAATACGAGTTCGATTCTCGTACCCACTACTATCTGATTATCAACCTCTTACTAACAAGTAAGGGGCTTTTTTATTGCCTTATATTTATCTCAAAATATCGTTTTTAAGCGATATAAAGAGGTATTTTCAAAAGAAAAATGCAAATTTTGCGCAAATTTTCATCTCGCATAGTTATCGTGCTATCCCATTAATGTACCTACCTACAAAGAAAAAGAGGAAATTGCAGTTAAACTACATTTCCTCTTTCTTTATAGATCTCAAAGTAAGATTCTTTATCTATTCTCAACCGGACTCTTTCTTCCCTCTTCTGCCCGGCCAGATTACGAACAAGTTGAAATACAGTTGGCTGAAAGAAAGGTTGGAACGATCATAGGTTATATCAAACGTCCAGGTTCTACGGAAAGAATCGAAAGTAGCGAATGGTTGCTCACCTCCTTTACACATAAACACTTCCGGGAAAGACGTAGGCGGATAAGGCTGGAATAAGCCCGCTAATTGGGCATACACATAGTCAATCATCCATTCGTCTCCCGTCAAGGTCAATTCCCCTTTCAAGCGGAGTTTGATCGCATAACTGGCAGTCACGTCAGACGAGGTATAAACAGGGACTTGGCTTTCTGCCGAATAGTTACCGTCTTTATATCCAAGACTCATCGTTAATTCAGACCGGCCGACGCCATTAAATCCATCTACTTCCCGATCCGCCGACTGATTTTCAGGTTAATCATAAATGTCAGTTTACCGAGAGTCGGGTCACCCGGATATTGCGCAAGCGTGTCCAACACATAATCTTCGGTATTATAACTTCGGGCTATCAAATCTCCCTTTCCTGCCTCCAAAGCCGGACCACCTCTTTCCACATCCACGTTGCCAACCGGATAATAAATAGCATCATTATCCCTAACGCAACCACTCAAACAAAACAGCAACACTGCCAAGCCTATTATCTTATTCATAATCACCTTACTTCTTGATTTTGCGGACAAAGATACATCTTTTTTATACCACCCTTGATTTATGTCAACCGTTTTTAGTATTTTTGCACACATCAAGACAGAAAAGACATGGATACACTATTAAGAGAGACTGTAAATGCTGTTGTCAATTCCCGCTTTCCGGAGATGAGTATAGAAGGAAGACGGCAGATAGAAAGCATACTGATTCGTGAAGAATTCCCTAAAGGAGCCATAGCGCTAAACGAAGGAGAAGTAGCCCACGAACTTGTTTTTGTAGGAAAAGGCATGCTTAGGCAGTACTATTACAAAAACGGGAAAGACGTGACCGAACATTTCTCATACGAAGGATGTATCGTGATGTGCATTGAAAGTTTTCTGAAACAAGTACCCACCCGGCTAATCGTGGAAACTCTTGAACCTTCCATTATTTACTTATTCCCCCGCGACATGATACAAAAATTAGCGAGGGAGAACTGGGAAATCAACATGTTCTATCAAAAGATATTGGAATACTCTTTAATTGTATCACAGGTTAAAGCAGACTCCTGGCGTTTCGAATCCGCTCGCGAACGTTATAACCTCCTGCTCGAAACACATCCGGAAATCATCAAACGCGCGCCTCTGGCACATATCGCTTCCTATCTTCTGATGACACCGGAGACACTAAGCCGTGTACGCTCCGGTGTTCTATGATTTTAGCGGCTTTTCCGGTATTCTTTTGGAGACATACCGGTGTAATGCTTGAAGTATTTCCCGAAGAAAGACTGGTTTGCAAAATTCAGCCGGTCGGCAATCTCCTGTATATTCATACTTGAAGAATTCAGGAGGGCTTTCGCTTCCAGAATCACCAACTCATCAATCCACTCTCCCACTGTTTTTCCGCTGACTTCTTTCACTACTCCCGAAAGATGTTTCGGTGTCAGACATAGTTGGTCAGCATAGTATTTTACGCTGCGTTCAGACTGGTAAGACTCCACTAGAGACTCATAAAAGCGTTCGAAGATATACTCTTTCCGGCTTTTGTTCTTCATCGTAGTAGCGTTTGCAGGCGCATGATTAGTAAAAATAGTGCAAAGTTCGAAAAAGAACCCCTGCATCAGTCCCATTACCACTTCCCTACGGTATAAAGCCTCCTTATTCCTCAACCGTTTCCTGATAAACGCGTGATACTCCTTCACCACCTCCTGCTCGTGCGGAGTGAGGTCGAAACACGGATAATCTTTCAGATAGAAAAACAAAGAAAGCACATTTCCGATCTTAGGCAACGTCTCCAGCAAGTTCTTCGACACAGCAAAGAAAATGCCTTTAAAATCGTGACTGAAATACCGCTGCTCGATAATCTGATTAGGCAGTGCTATCACCATCAATCCGGGACACAATTGAAATTCACGCAAACTAATCTTAAAAGTACCGGTACCCTCCAGACAAAGCCCCACCGTCAACACTTCCAATTTGGTAGGCCCGTTATACAACGATATAACGCTCTCCGTATCGAAAAGCGCTATATCATTATCAACAACATCAATGTTGTCGGCATCTATATGTTTAGAATGAACTACCGAAGAAATACCTACTTTCGGAACACTTTGAATATCCATACTCTCTTCTTTTTTGGCGACAAATATACCAGCATTTAATCAGATATACAAGCCAATCGGGAGCATTATCGGACATAATGAACACTTTTAGATACTTATCGAACAGACCGGAACAGATATTCATAATCACGTTTGGCAGCCGGCACCGTCCACTTTTCCGGGACAAACTTCCACTGATTGAGCGCTTTCGGGTCCATCGTTCCTTTCTCCTCAATGTAATTCATCAGGTAGAAACGGAGATCCTTATCCGTAGAGAAAATAATGCGGTCTTTCAACTTCTCCTGCGGGATGCCCGCCCCTTTCGTCAGCAATTCTCCGCCACCATTGCCACGGTAAGAATTCAAGGCCACCTTATATATCTTATCCATGCGGAAAGGAGAACCGTCCGCCATGCTTGTAATCGTTATTTTCTCGCCCTGCGGTTTAGTGACATCCACCGTATAAATAATGCCCGAAGCCGAATCGAAATTAAAGCTATAATTCTGGAAAGACGCTCTATCCTCCGCACCTTCACGACGCTTCTCCTTGAACCAGAGCAGATGATCCTCCGGCGATTTCATCCGGTTCGTCCACATATAATAAGACATCTCCAAGAAATCCTTAATCTCCTTTCCGGACAGAGTCATCACATACAGCATGTTCTCATACTTATATAAATTGAACATATCACTCACAAATACATCCCCCTTCTTTATTTCCGAGTCAAACGAAAGCGGAGCGGCAAACGAGATGTCGGCACCGGTGATGTCGAGCTGCAAGGTATGTATCAGGTCGATAAAGGCAGAAGGGCCGAAGAAAGCAGAATGAGTGGAGATACTTTCGGTAAAAGTGCCGATCTTCTTCGAAACGAACTTCTGCACCGTTTCATATTGCGGGGCAAAACGCTTCATAAAGTCCTCGCTGATTCCGTAAGCCTCCGTTTCCGTCAAGACACCCTTGATATCCTTGCTCTGCACCTTTCCATCTTTCAGTTTCAAGGTCACATCTACATTAGACAAAACAATCCCATTGCTGGCCGGATCGATAATCAACACCGAGTCTCCGGCAACATTCATCACCTTCTTACATTCGCGGGAATGATCGTGCCCCATCAATACGATATCGAATCCCGGCACATTCTTCGCTACGTTGAGAGAAGCGTTCTCGTTGTACTTGCCCGACATTTTGAAAGCCTCCTGTCCGGCATGGAACAAGCCGATCACCAAATCCGGGTTCTCTTTTTCACGGATAACCTTCATCCATTTACGTGCCGTCTCTTCCATATCGTCGAAACGCAATCCTTTCCACAGATTTTCAGAGAGCCATGCAGGGATGGCAGGGGTAATCATTCCCAATACCACGATCTTCACGCCATCACGTTCCAACACTTTGTAAGGAGCCAGATGGGGCTGTCCCGTAGATGTATCTATGATGTTGGCACCCAATACAGGGAAGTCACAAGTGGCGATCCAACGGTCGAAAACGGCACGTCCCGTTTCCACGTCATGGTTACCCATGTTGCCGGCATCATACTTCATATAATTCATCATTTCCGAGCAAAGATGGGGAGACACCGTATCTATATAATTATAGTAATAGGCAGTGGGCTGTCCCTGCAAAATATCACCGTTATCCAGCAATATCAGATTCTCCTTATATTGTTCGCGCTCTTTCTGCACGAAAGAATAAACCCGTGCGAGACTCCCCTTCCATTCGTGGCGGGTTATAAAATTATAAGGATAATAATTGCCATGTACATCACTTGTTTCTACAATCTTCAGTTTCACCACCTTTTCCTGCGCCGCAACAGACAGAGCGAGGCAGAGAAGCAAGCCATAAATTAATACGATTCGTTTCATTCTTTTTCTATATTTAGATTTAACGGATGAGAGAATACAAACCGCGCCCCACCGGTATAGTCAGGGTCGATCCATATACTTCCTTTCCATTTGTGCACAATCAATTTACAGATAGACAATCCCAGTCCGGTACCCTGGGCATATTCATTCAGTTTCTCAAAACGCTCGAACACAAGTCCCTGTTTTTCTTTCGGGATGCCGCATCCGGTGTCCGTCACCGAGAAGACAGCCATTTGCGTTTCCTCGTTCACAGAAAAGTCCAATGTAATCTTACCGCGTTTCGTAAACTTGTTGGCGTTGGACAGCAGGTTAATCATCACTTGCTGCATACGCTGCACATCCGTCACCATCCGGAAAGATTCGAAAGAAGTGGTAAACAAGAACTGGTTTTCCGACGACTGCCGCGAAAAACTAACAGACGCCACCACCTGGCTGCACAACTGCACCACGTCACATTCCTCCCAAGTCAGCGTCACCCGGTTGGCCTCCAAACGTGAAAGGTCGAGAATATCGTTAATCAGTCGAAGCAACAAATCCGAATTGGTTTTGATAATCTGATAATAAGACTGCTGTTCCTCCTCCGTGCTACCGCCAACGGCCAATACATCCGAGAATCCTACAATCGAATTCAACGGTGTCCGTATCTCATGGCTCATATTGGCAAGGAAAGCACTCTTCAGACGATTAGACTCTTCCGCCCTGTCTTTTGCTACGCGCAAGTCCTTCTCCGATTTCAGCAGCTCATCTTTCAGGCGTTTCGTACGGAAATAATAGAAGAGAGAGATGCACAAGCCAAGCACCAGTATCACAAACAAAGCACAGGCAGACCATATTTGATAAGTATATTGCTGATAGAACGAAACCGGCTGGTTGACAAGCTGCACTTTAAAAGGCAATACCGCCGGGTCCAGCCCCCATTCCTTCACCTTCCGGCTATCCAATACCGCTTTGCAGCCGATTACCGAAAGATGTTTCGCCGTATCCTGCGGGTGCGTATCCATCCGTACAGACTCCATAGCCATCTCTCCACCCACTTTCCGGTAGTCGGGCAACACCCCTCCTATCGCCCAATGACCGAGACTCACCGATGAAGGGGTAAAAGTCGGAATGGTAGGGGTAACTTCCATCATGGCATACGTGGCATTTCTCATGAAATACCCCTCGTTCATATCCACCCGCCACGTTCCTACCAGGATCACCGTGTTTTCGGGCAGTTGCCTCAACTCCTCAACGATGGTATAAATAGAATGTTTCCGTCCATCCATCAGAATCAAATCCAGATCGGGGAATTTCTTCATTTCTTTTCGCACCAATGCTTGCATGGTCACTCCGCCATACGTGTTGTCCGAAATAAAGGCAATGTGTTTCGTTTTCGGATAGAAGGCTTGAATCATCTGAATATTACCCTCTATATCATATTGGTTGATAAATCCCGATTTGAGTTCGGGGATATTCAGATGGTCATCGAAGAGATCGACAGATTCGGGCATCCAGCTATCCAGGCTTTCCACGGTATCTTCCGGCAATATCACCACGTTGCTACTCGCCAGACTGCACATCACGGGCACTTTCACCTGCATTTCATCCCGCTGCGACAAATAAGCGGCCCATGCTTCCTGACCTAACAAGATAATCTGCGCCGGATGCTTTTCCCCTTGATATTTAGCAAGAATCTGTGTCATCATTTTGCTCCATAGCGGAGCTTCCGAGAAGCTTTTACAGTTCATATTCTCGATGATGATGTCGCGCTGTCCTCCCAACTTACTATATTCATCCATATAATCGGAAATAGTGACCGATGTTTGGTGCGCTGCCGGATTATAAGAACAGATAATCAGAATAGGTTTCTTATCGTTAGAGACAGCCAAGACCTTCGATGACTGCAGGAGCCAAAGAAAACAGATAAAAAAATATCCAAGACGTCCCAGCATAATAATGCAGTTTTGATGTGTTAATTCATTAATTGAGTTGCAAATATAGTAAAACTTGTCGGGTTTAACAGATTTATATGTATTTTTGTCGCTCATTTACTGTCAAAAAATACAAATTATGGAATTATTTCACAAGATGATTTCCGGATTTCTGGGCATACCGGAAAGACAAATAAGCAGCACGCTCCATCTTTTGGGCGAAGGTGCTACGATTCCTTTCATCAGCCGATACCGCAAAGAAGCCACTGGCGGGCTGGATGAGGTGCAGATAGAGCAAATCAAAGAGCAACACGATAAGTTGTGCGACATAGCCAAACGGAAAGAAACGATTCTCGGCACCATCACCGAACAGGGCAAACTGACTGCCGAACTGGAGAAGCGCATCAACGACACCTGGAACCCGACGGAACTGGAAGATATATACCTCCCTATAAGCCAAACGGAAGACACGTGCCGAAGTGGCCCGCCAGAAAGGACTGGAGCCGCTTGCCACCATCCTACTGTTGCAACGGGAAAACAACCTTAGCGCCAAAGCCGCTTCCTTTGTGAAAGGTGAAGTGAAAGATGTGGACGACGCACTGAAAGGTGCGCGTGACATTATCGCGGAGCAGGTGAACGAAGACGAGCGTGCCCGCAACGCGGTACGTAACCAGTTCGGGCGCCAGGCAGAGATTACGGCCAAACTAGTCAAAGGAAAAGAGGAAGAAGCAGCGAAATACCGCGATTATTTCGATTTCTCCGAGCCACTGAAACGTTGCACGTCCCACCGTCTGCTCGCCATCCGCCGGGCAGAGTCGGAAGGGTTGCTGAAAGTGTCTATCAATCCCGACGACGAGGCCTGCATCGAACGTTTGGAACGCCAATTCGTACGTGGCAACAACGAATGTAGCTGGCAAGTGGGCGAAGCCACGACGGATGCTTACAAACGGTTGCTCAAGCCTTCCATTGAGACAGAATTTGCCGCCCAATCCAAAGAGAAAGCCGACGATGAAGCAATTCGCGTATTCACCGAAAACCTCCGCCAACTTCTTCTCGCTCCGCCATTGGGACAAAAACGGGTGCTCGCCATCGACCCCGGATTCCGTACCGGATGTAAGGTGGTTTGTCTCGACGCACAAGGCAATCTGTTGCATAATGAGAATATCTATCCGCATCCTCCGATCAACAAGACCGGCGAGGCTGCTTCGAAACTTCGCAAGATGATTGAGGCCTACCAGATAGAAGCCATCTCCATCGGCAACGGAACGGCAAGCCGGGAGACGGAAGATTTCATCAACAGTCAGAGTTTCGACCGTCAGATACCCGTGTTTGTAGTCAGCGAGCAGGGGGCTTCCATTTATTCGGCTTCCAAAATTGCTCGTGACGAGTTTCCGGATTACGACGTAACGGTGCGTGGGGCAGTCTCCATCGGACGCCGCCTGATGGACCCGTTGGCAGAGCTGGTGAAGATAGATCCCAAGTCCATCGGCGTGGGGCAATACCAGCACGATGTAGACCAGACGAAGCTGAAGAAAGCACTCGATCAGACGGTAGAGAATTGCGTGAACCTGGTCGGGGTAAATCTGAATACGGCAAGCAGTCATCTGCTTACCTATATATCCGGTCTGGGCCCCCAACTGGCACAGAACATTGTCAATTACCGGGCAGAGAACGGAGCTTTCGGTTCGCGGAAAGAACTGATGAAAGTGCCGCGCATGGGCGCCAAAGCCTTCGAGCAATGCGCAGGATTTCTTCGCATCCCCGGAGCTAAAAATCCGTTGGATCATACCGCCGTGCATCCGGAAAGTTACCACATCGTAGAGCAAATGGCCAAAGACCTGAAATGCACCATCGACGAGTTGATAGCCGACAAGGAACTTCGCCGGAAGATCAATATTTCCGACTATATCACTCCTACCGTCGGCCTGCCTACCTTACAGGACATTCTGCAGGAGCTCGACAAGCCGGGACGTGACCCGCGCAAGGCTATCAAAGTCTTTGAGTTCGACAAGAACGTACGCACCATAGCCGATTTACGCGAAGGGATGATTCTTCCGGGCATTGTAGGCAATATCACCAATTTCGGGGCGTTTGTCGATATAGGAATTAAGGAGAACGGTCTTGTACACCTTTCTCAATTAGCGGAACGGTTCATTTCCGACCCGACAGAAGTGGTGTCCATCCATCAGCACGTCATGGTGAGGGTGATGAATGTAGATTATGACCGGAAACGGATTCAACTTAGCATGATCGGGGTACCGCAAGACTGATTGCTTCTCTTTTCTCTCCCCACCACACGATCAGAATCGTAAATACAATCATAAGTACTGTGCAAATGAGCGAGCCTTCAAAACCGAAGCTCCGCCATTCAGTACGTTTTCTTCGGGCATACGCAAAGTCAGCATACTGGTGGTGAAGTTGTTTCCGCTTACCTGATAACCGAGGATGGGGCCTTGAATCCAATTCCAGAAAAGATGAAGCGAGATAGGGAAACACAGGTTCCGCGTATATAGATAGGAAGCTCCCAGCAGCATACCTGCCAGCAACAGGTTGAGCATAGGCAGGAAAGCTATTTCGGGATTGAAGATGTGCATAAAGGCGAATAACGCTGCCGAGATGAAAAGCGCCAGGAATTTATTCATGGTGGTATGCAATAGGCGTCCGAGGATATACCGCGCATCAGTATTTCTTCGAACAAGGCGACCAGCAGGAAAAACACCCACGAGCCCAGCAGATCCAACGGCTTGAACTGGAAACCGGTGACTTCTATCTCTCCCAAAACGAACGAGATTCCGAAGCCGAACAGATAGAGCAGGATTGCCATCAGGAAGCCATACCACAGTCCCTTGACGTGTCCTTTTAAGGAGAGCCCCAAATCAGAAAACGGACGGCGTTCGAAGCGGAGCATAGGAATGGCGGCGGTTAGAACGGCGAGCAGCATACTGGCTTCGAGGATAATGTATCCCATCACTCCCGGATGGCGGGCTTCCACACCCAACACCAACGACAAACATCCGCGGGCCAGCGTACCATACAATCCAAGAAGGATGAAAAGTATCACAATAAACAGCGGGATACAAGCCCACACAGGAAGTCTTTTGGGTTCTTTGCCCCCAGCAATGTTGTCTGCCTCCATTTTTACAATTTGTTTAATCCGGCTACAAAATTAGATATAAAACATAAAAAAACATCATGTATTCTCTATTTTTCCTATATTTGTCAGAACAAATCTACAAAATTATGAAAATAAAACTACTATTGATAAGTTTCTTATTGGCCGCTAATGCGTTAGGAGCAGCCGCCCAAGTGAGTAAAACGTATTATGTGAGTAAGCCCGGCACGCTGATTTCCATGATGACTGAAGAGGAAGCCAACAGTGTCACCCATCTCACACTGACCGGAAAACTGAACGCGGAGGACTTCCGCCATCTCCGTGACGAATTTGATAATCTGAAAGTATTGGATATTTCGAACGCTGAAATCAAGATGTACAGCGGAAAAGCGGGCACTTATCCCAACGGGAAATTCTATATTTATATGCCGAACTTCATTCCTGCATACGCATTCTCGAATGTGGTGGACGGAGTGACCAAAGGCAAAGCCACGCTGGAGAAAGTGATTCTTTCGGAGAAAACAAAGAATATCGAAGATGCCGCCTTCAAAGGTTGCGAGAACCTGAAAATCTGCCAGATCCGCAAGAAGACAGCTCCCAACCTGTTGCCGGAAGCGTTAGCAGACAGCGTTACCGCTATCTTCGTCCCCCTGGGCAGCAGCGACTCTTACCGCTACAAGGACAGATGGCAGAACTTTGCGTTTATCGAGGGGGAACCGGTAGAGACTACCCTGCAAGTGGGCGCCATGGGCAAACTGGAAGAAGAGATCCTGAAAGCGGGACTGCAACCCAGAGACATCAACTTCCTGACCGTTGAGGGCAAGCTGGATAACGCCGACTTCAAACTGATCCGCGATTATATGCCGAATCTCGTCTCTGTCGATATTTCCAGAACGAACGCAACGGCTATCCCCGACTTCACTTTCGCACAGAAGAAGTATCTACTGAATATGAAATTACCTCATAATCTGAAATCTATCGGACAGCGTGTATTTAGCAACTGCGGTCGCCTTTGCGGTACGTTGGAGCTGCCGGCCAGTGTGACGGCTATCGAGTTCGGTGCTTTTATGGGATGCGATAATCTCCGCTATGTGTTGGCTACCGGAAATAAGATTACGACGCTGGGAGATAATTTATTCGGGGAGGAAGTTCCGAGTAAGTTGGTTTATAAGAAATAAAAAATCCCCTGATATGAATTAAACCGCTTGGTTATTCATATCAGGGGATAAAATTATCTTAGCGAGTATGAGATTCTTTCTTACTGACTTGCTTCTTTTTGCTAGTTTCATCCAATGAGTATTTATTCGCTCTCACTGCTATCTTATATCCGAGAAACATTCCCAGTAAAAGTAACATTAGATAATCAAATAAAACAGATACCCGATCTAAATAAAAAATTGCATACGCTCCAAAAACATAACAATAGACTTGCATTATTATTTTATCTGATTTCAAATAAAATGTCCGAATGATTCCTTCTGCTTTCAATGGTCGTTTAGGAGTCCGTATATAGGGAAATAAATAACTCATCATTCCGCCTATTAATGTAATCGCCCAAAAAATTAAGAATATTATCTGTACACTAGATGTTAGATAAGGAACCTTATATATATAAGGCAAAAAGATAACGATATGCAATCAGGGTAATACTACCTAATAAAGCTGTTTTTTCATATATTGCTATTAAAAGATATCTCATATTTTTATAAATTAAAAGTTTATTTTCCAATCAAAATACTCCTCCCATACAGTTGGACCATATATTTCTTTTTTTTCTACTTTTTTCGTATGGACTTCATAGGAATCTTGTGACGGGGCAGGGTTGGTAACGTCTAATGTTTCCTTCGACAATGTTCCTATAGCCCCAAGAATCATGCCTACCATTGTTTTCTTTCCTCCATCTTTAAGATTTCTTTTCGGAGCCGGATCACCATTAGGCATCATCCCCGATACGTTAGTATCAATACTTTCCGCCACATTCGCCTGATTCCGGTCCAGTTCTTCTTTACTTTTCCTTTCTCTATTCCGCTGATGCTCATATTCCGGACTAATAGCATTCTTCGCTTGATAGTATAAAAGAGTATCAAAAGCATAAGACATCCTAGGAGTATCTGTTATTATTTGTCCAACTTCTGCAAACTTTCCTGATGCATGTCTCATTATTTGTTGTTCCGAAGGCAAATTATAACTTTGAAGATACGTTATCGGAGAATAGAATGGAAGAGATGCATAAGGCATGGGAACAGGTATTACTTGCTTTCCATCTGGGTCAATATATTTAATTGTATTGTTCTGACAATAAACATACACGCTCCAACTATAATCCTTATCTGCCATCGGATCCACCACATGCCATCTACCCAACGCCGCATCATACATTCTCGCCCCATGATCATACCAATCCAGTCCGCCTTTTCTATCCAGTTCTTTTCCGTTGTACTTGTAGGCTGAACAGAGGAAGTTGAAGCAAAGATACCGCCAAACGGATAATAATGATTCACTTCTTCTACTACTCCATCCTGCGATGCAACCACACGATTGTTACCTTCATGATCCTGCAAATAATAATGATATTTGCTACCACTCAAAGATACAAATCCGGAATCTGTCAATAAAGTCTTGGGAGTCCCATTTTCATAGACCACATTACCGCAATAATCGGTAGTAGTTGTATTTCCTGCGATACTATGTACAACACGTAGTTTAGTGCCTGCTGCATCATAAAGGTAAGAAATAGAGCTGCCATCTTCGAACTCTATACGGTCCGGTAAATTTAGGTAATTATATTGAATATCAGCAATCTTTTTATTCAAATCTTTCGATAAATTACCGTTGCATCATAATAACACTACACACTCTATTTTTTCTTTTTTTACTCTCTAAACGAAGATAAGTTAGTGAAGTTATCATCAATAAAAGAAGTTACCCTGATATAAATTGATGATTAGCCAATTTATGTCAGGGTAAAACAAGATAAATATTCTATATCAACTATTCTTTAGAAAAATAATCTTCTGGCAAATTTGTTACAAATTGGATCATTTGAATGTCTCTATTTAGAAGAAAAGTATCTAAAGCACAACCTAGTTTATTCAGATAGATACTTTGTTTTATTCTGCTTTTTGATGGAGAATATAGCTGATATCCTCTGTCTCTATCATATCTTAAGAGGCATGGTTGGAATTTACTCCGCTGCATAGTATCTGTTACATATTTATCACGTATTTCTTTTCTTATGATATAAAATTCTTCTTCGTAATCAAAATCTTTACTGCAATAACCCGAAGAATTATAAAAATAAGTAAAAAGAGAACTTTTCTTTTTTATCATTTCACATAAATCAAATTTAAACTTCATCCATTTTTTACCTTTCCAAAAAACATCCATTGATTTATTCTTTATTTCAAATGAAAGATTATCCTTATGCATGGATAAATATTGCAACAAATCTTCACGTCCTGTTCTTTTTTTATTAATAGACTTTTCAAAATCACTAAATGATGAAAATGTGTTATCATTAGCATCATCTATTATTTTCCAACAAAAATTCTTCAATTCCTCGACAGATGGATATTTCAAGTTGGCGCGATAATACCATTTTACATGACTATATAAGTCAAACTTAAAGTCATAGTCAATAGAATTACCACCTTCTGAAGGCAGACTTTTGCAGCTATATATAACTAGAAAAAGTCCTGTAATTGCATAAACTAAAAATCTTTTCATTTTTCTCTATTAAAAAACAATCGGTTATATTTATCAACTAATGTATTGGCTGCAGACTTAGAATATTTTAGATGAAGTATATCAACCCCTTTTTTATTCATAAATCTAATATGGTAAGCTTTTTGCCCATTCTGCCAACCTCCAATATCTTTCGGCATATCTCTGTCTCCAACCCAATTTTCCATATACCCTTTCATTGCTCCTTTACCACCTAAGACATTATACAATCCACTACTACTTCCTTCATACTCTATATTATATTCATTTCTATGTGTATCAAGACCTAAATATCTAGATTCTTTTGAGTTTATTCCTTCAATAGAGAAGTCTGTAGTTGGATTTCCAGTATCTTCTCCTCCAAAAGAATTATTCACTTTTTTCTCTGCAATAGCAGATGTCAAAATTGCATTATCAATCTTCTGATACACAGCACCCTCAAAAGAGTCTGCCACTTTTTTACTTCCGAATAAACTATAATAAATATTATTTTCCGTATGTGTAACTCCTAAATACATTCCATTTCTCACTACTTTATTTAAATCTTTCTGCGAGTGAATATCTGCGCTATAGGAATATTTCCAAATTCCTTCTTCATTTTGAACTTTATACCAATCTTTACCATCTGGATCAATATACTTTACAGGATTATTCGCACAATAATTATATGGACTTACTCCATAATACTTTTCACTTGATGGATCCATCACATGCCATCTTCCAATGCCGCATCATACATTCTCGCTCCATAATCATACCAATCCAGTCCGCCTTTTCTATCCAGTTCTTTCCCATTGTACTTGTAAGGCTGAACAGAGGAAGTTGAAGCAAAGATACCGCCAAACGGATAATAATGATTCACTTCTTCCACTGCTCCATCCTGCGATACCACTACCCGATTGTTACCCTGATGATCCTGTAAGTAATAATGATACTTATTATCATTCAAAGATACGAATCCGGCATCTGTCAATAAAGTCTTAGGAGTCCCATTTTCATAGATCACATTACCGCAATAATCGGTAGTAGTTGTATTTCCTGCGATACTATGAACAACACGTAGTTTGGTGCCTGCTGCATCATAAAGGTAAGAAATAGAGCTGCCATCTTCGAACTCTATACGGTCCGGTAAATTTAGGTAATTATATTGAATGCCAGCAATCTTTTTATTCAAATCTTTCGATAAATTACCATTGGCGTCATAAAAGTACTCTGTATTCTGTTTTACTCCGTCTTTAAAATCAAAATTATCACCAAAGGCGGAGCCGGAAACTGAATCATCAACCTTTTCAGTTGATTGCCATTCAAGGTGATGGCCAGATTATCTACTAATCCGTAACCATTGGCAGAAGTTTGTCCATATCGTTTCAATCCCAGGATATTACCATTTTTGTCGTAACCCGTTATTTGCTCATTGAAGCGGTTGACATTCAGAGAGAGATCTTCACCCTCACCGTAAGTGGCATTTTTTAGCCGGGATAAAAGATCGTATTCAAAACGATAACCCCGAATGTCCGGATTTGCACTGGTTTTCCAAGTCATACTACTGATATTTCCGTTATAATAAGGTATGCCGATGCCATCCGTATAATATAGTTTCTGGGAAAATAACGGACTCTTGATAGAAGTCAGCCAGCCACGTAAGTTATAACGGTTGATTGAGGTTAGTGAATGGTTCCCGTTCACTCTTTTGATATTGGCGATGTGTCCCAACTCATCATAATTATACCTAAGAGTATCAGATAGTATGTCATTCACCAAACGAGCTTCTGTCAACAGACGTCCGGCATGGTCATAAGTTTTAGTTTGGACAAGTGAGATATTTTCTACTTTGTCATTGGATGCTGTAATGTGGTCGCAGAATCATACGCCATGTTCTGAACATGCACCTTGCCATTTATATCCGTGCTGCGTACTTGCACCGGACGTTGAAAATAATCATAATAGGTACTAGTGCAAAGCATTTGATCTGTACCAATAACCCGTGTCATCACTCCCGTCTGCAAATTCTTGCAATTCAGTTGTTCAGAGTCGTCTCCAAATCGATGCCCATAGTCATTGCTATCTATATAATCCATTGCTGCAGTGAAGCAGGAATTAGCCTTTTTATATTGATAGGTATCATAATATGCCACCTTTTGGATATCCAGCTATCCATCTTTAAATAACTGCCAAAGAGATAACCATAATGATTTTTTGGTTTATCCGGAGCAAAATCAACCGATTCAGAGAAGTTGTATGATATCAAGCCTTTATAAATACCCGTCACCACTTCTCTTCTCAATTTATCGTAAAAGATACATTTCCATTCATTTCTGTTACGCATCGCCTCATCTCGAATTCTTAATAACTTTCCGTCCTGATCGAAACACATATCTACCCATTCTGCACCGGGAAGTTTCTTACCTCTATAATGGTTGCACTCATCATAGCGATATTGATAAGCATAAAGATCCAACGCATCTTTCTGTCCAAGCGTCTGTAAACTGCTGACTGCCATCGGTGGAAGAACAAAAGCCAGATTCCCGAAATCATCATATACTTGATAAGTATCCAGAGTATCCACACCACTGATGGTACGTAATAAAATGCTTTGTTCCAATTTATTAGTATAAGTAAGTGTAGGAAGCCCCGCTTCATCCTTTTTTTCTTCCACAATCAATTCTCCGGTTGCATAAAATCCTTTTTGCGACAGAACGGGATTATCCTTTTCTCCGCTCACCTCAAATAGCCGAACCTGCGATACTCCCGAATTTGTCTGATAAGAAACCCTTTCACTATGCCCTGTAGTATGCCAGTCTTTTCCGGGATTGTATTTCTCCGTCAATCGGTTCAGGGGCGAACCGTCATAAAAAGATTTTTCACAAGCATACTCATCATTATACAATTCAAGGATATGCTTTCTGAAATCGGATGATGAAACATAATTCTTCGAACTGGGACAAGCCGCCGGAAGCCATGAACAACTATCACGATACATCCTGTCATACTCCTTCCTACTCACCAAACTGTTTAACGCGGGAGTTACACCGTATTGTATCGTTTGTTCTGTTCTACCGAACGGATCAAGGTAATTTATTTCATGAGTGGCATGCAATGGACTTTGCAGATCCGAAGAAAAAAGAGTATTGGTGGTTGCTTTAATCGTTGATATATAATTTTTCGTATCAGACCATTTTATTGCAGACTTTTTCCCTTTCACATTTATGTATATAGTACCACTTCCCCCTTCTGTTACAAAAAAATAAGTCCCCGGAGATAACCCAAAAACATCCAGACTTGTCAAGTAATCATCTTTTGCTACCCGCCTAACTATGTGATGAGCTGAATCATATAAAGTGATATTGTTCAAGAAATCTTCTGTTGTGATAGATATATCCATTGTCTCTTTTATCGTAAAACGGTGATATACATAAGGTGTTGAAGAAGATTCTGCAGGAACGAACATACGTGGACAATAAAAAGTTTTATAATACAAACTATCCGAATAACTACCTACTTCCAAAGGGTATTCCCAGTCGGTTCCTGCATTATCAACAAAACCCGTTACACGCAATCTGGGAGTCCTGTATACAGAATCCGGATAACAAACCTGGATATTAAATTCGCCCACTCCACATCTGAAATCTTTAATCTGTGGTAGAGAATCTTCATTTAACGGATATTCATTACTAGTAATCAATTGTTGAAAATAAGTTCTCATTTTCAGGACAGGACGTTTCCCCATAGTATCCAAAGGAACTACACTTATCATATTTATACTATCCAAATTAAATTTATACCATATATCTCCACTACTAAAAGTTCCAGGTTTTACTTCTTTAGAGAATTTATTGTTGAAGTGACCTATATCTATGGAAGTGCGTTCATCAACTCCCACCGGAGATAAATAGACATTAGTTCTAAGTTCTTTGGTAGGGTTTTTCATATCAGACGTACCTTTGCTATAAAGTTCATATTCGCCAGGTTCCAAAACACCATATAACACAGGACAATAAATAGGTATTTGGGTCAAATCTTCGTCAAATTCAAGACCGAATTTTTCTTGGTTTTTAATAGTTTCTTTAACGCCAATATTGTTTTTAGCCCTATTCCTACACGAAAACCGGTCAGAGGTTGGAGGTTTATAATAAAGCTCCAGACTAGTACCATATTGAGGTTCAGTTCCCATCAGATTAGCCATAAATAAAGTAGAACGATCATGTATCGTGAACGTATAGATGACATAATTACGAATTCTTCCATCAATGAGTTTGTTGAGTGGTACATCGTGAGGATGATGAATGGCAAAATGATTACAAACATCTTCAATATGTATTTTTTTATCAACATACTGCGGGATATTCTGACTACTTGCCACTGTCAGTGCAGCAAATAAGAACAAGAGTAATGTTAAATACTTTTTCATATCTGTCTTTTTTATTTATTATAATGATATCTATTATATTCCATCAGCTGCATTTCTCCTTTTTCACCTTTCCTGAATCTTTGCTTCAAGCGTCCTTGAACGTCATACTGAAAGAAAGACGCTTGTCCATCTGGTTCCGAAATATATTTCAAACCTACTGATTGTTTATAATCATAGATCGTAATCTGGGCATGAGGAAGAAGGTCACGCAATTGTTCCATTTCTTTTATATGAGAACCCTTCTCTTCTGAAAGATACTCCGGTTGCCTCCTTAAAGCAGATTTTACTTCTTCATAAGTACTTCCTTTTATTTCAGCTATCGGATATTTACCGTGATAGGACCATAGATAAATCGTAATATTACCATAAGTATCTCTAAGAGTTACAATATTTCCGTATCTATCATAGTTGTCATAAGCTTCGATACCACATCCCAAGCCTCGGAATAATTTGTCTTCCAAATCCGTATCTTCAGGCAATGATTTTATGAGCTTACTACCCCATACAGTCCTTTTCTGAACACCTACACCATCTAACGGAGCATAATGAAAATATACAAAATCTACTATTTTCCGTTTTTCATCCTCCGGTTTCTTCAAGTACTTTATGATACCTATCGGTTCTTCTATTCTATTTGAACTAATTAAATTGTCAAAATAGATAGTAGATGGAAGAATAGACCATTCTCCCGGATGCACATACTTCAAATACACATGATCCCCATTACTGTTGACAGTCTCTTTTTGTGTGACAAATCCATTTGAATTATATTCATAATTATGAAGAATCGACACTCCGTTTTCATCCGTCAGTTTTTCCTGAATCAACAAACAGGGGACAGTAAATATTTTACTCGCCAGAAAAACTCCGGTATTGGTATCTATCGAAACTTCATAATCGGCAGTTTTATTTTCGATGTTATAATGATACTCTTCCTCTGCCACTTTATGATAGCGATTGTTGTAAGTCGTCTTAAACAGCAGTTTCCCTCTGAAGGCAGCCAGATCGTTGGGAGCATAGTTGAGAGCCTTATCCAATATCTGATAATAGCCAAAGCTTCTGCTGTGTAAATAGGGTGGTGTTTCAATGTAACTACCTCCACATTCCGCATTATCAGGCACATCTGCCAATGAAGAAAAATGGTAACGGCAAAAGCTTCCGTCATCAAAAGTCTCTGTGACATAACTATAACCTATCGGATATTCGGATATATTATTGAATCGCCCCATACAGTTACTGCTGATTGAGTAGATACGTAGATTTCTATTTTCTGTATAATCATAATTGTAATAAGCGTAATTCATGCTTTCTTCGGGCATACGATAGCGTGGTAGTTCATGGGTTCTTCCGCTTTCCATTCCTGTTGCAGGGTCAAGATAGTTAAACGAACGTTGCCTGTCTTTTCCCGTAACGGGATCATGCAATGTCAGATGTTTAACACGTACTCCGCCCAAAGGAGTATCATAAGTTGCCATATTAGTATCCCAGGCAAAGAAATCAGTTTTTTTAGTCAGGTAATGCCGGTAACGGTTGTATTCATAATCAATCTTCTCCTCCCTTTGTGGGATAGGTGATTGTCTTCAGCATTGTACAGCCAGCAACACCCGTATTGACAGCTTTTCTTTGTTCAAAATTCCCATCATAGAAAAATGTATTAGCATTGTCTATGTTTTCATAGCCACCATTCCAGAAGCCCCAATGATCGACGTTCGTAGTCAACGGATCCGGCAAGGTGTTACTCATATCATAATCAAAAGAGTAGACGGCAGGACTCTCACTCTGGTCGCACAATGTTGCTTTCTTCAAAAAGAAATATCGTCCTGATGTTTGATAATCAAATTTGCAAGACTTTAGAATGTTCAAGTCTTGTTTCATTGTAATCCCTGAAAGATAGATTAAATCGTTTCCGTCAGAATCTCCGAAAAAATTAACAGAGAAAGTTTCAATAGTAAAATCTATTTTTATATCATCAACACTAATTGTCTTCAGGATAGGAACATACACTTTATCTTCCATTAAAAAATGATCTGTATCTTTATCGTTTATACTTCTTGATTCAGTAGGTTTAGTATATCCATTCTTATCAGGTTTATAGTATATCCATTGTATTCCGGTGACATAAGAATTCATAAATAAATGATACTTATTTTTTTGCAGACGGCTTTGATATGAAAAAGAGACTACCTGATTTCTTGTTTTATCCTTGATAGAGTTCAGATACCAGGAAGCAATCTGTACTGGCTTGCTTCTTAACTTACTGGGATTATTGGGTATGCTGTATTCCAAACATGAGACACCCCCTCCAAAACTGTAAAGATAGCCGTCCGGGGTTGTGATATTGATAACAGAATATTTAGGAGCATTTTTGACATTATTATCCTGAACAGACATTTCGCTTAAATCTATCCTATATCCGCCTCCTGATATACATTTTGCATTTCCATTATTGTCGATAATAAAGCGTCCTTTATGCCGCCCGAAATTAAAATCGAAGATATCTGGAGCCATATCATATTCAGTTTCCGGATAAGGACGGTTTTTAGTAGCATGGGGAATATTCAGTTTGAATAGATCCGCTTTACTGTACTGCTTAAACTTTCCGTCGCGAATAGCAGCCAACAGACCGCTTTTCTGCTCCTGGCGAACATCATCAGGATTTCCCACTACATTTCTTGTAATAGTGCCACCCACGTTCAGTATCCAGTTATTACCTACTACCGAAGGACGCCGCCCCGGTTTGAAACCATCGGAAATATACTTGATAGACATGTTCAACTCAAAAGCCGTATCTTTGTAATCGAACAATGGGATATCCAGATCAAGCAACCCGTTGTAGTAGTTCACACTAGTGTTGCCATATTGTACGAATTCTGCTGTTTGCGGTGTAGAAAAACCGAGATTCTGCGGTGAAAAATAGTACCCTTGAAAATCGGTCGGAATAAATCCGGAACTGTTTTGCGCATATATATGTGTGCCTGTGCCTAACAGCAGGAGCAAACACAACATTTGTTCTATAAAATTCTTCTTTCTCATTTTTTATATGATTTATCTTATGAGTAATAAAAAATAGAGAGGGTGAAATAGAAAACTTATACACCCTCTCTTCAAATGAACTAACCCTCTGTATCTTTACAGATTCATCGCATTACCGCCCAATACGCCCGCTACTGCTGACGCCACTGCGATGACTACTTTCAGAATCACATCCCAAAGGGATTTTTTAACTGCCATAACCTTACACACCTCCTTTCCATACTCTATTAATAATTGACTGATTTCAATAACCAATTACGTTTAATGATTAGTTACTTTCAATACCCTGTTACTTCCTGAAAACCTTCCTACCTCATATTCTCGTTATCCTATTGATAACTAATTCTTTACTCATCAGGAGTTCAAAACTCCGCTTTCACCTCAAAACACGGACACGCCTTGATCCACTCTTCCGGTTCAATCTCCCCGTTTCCGTTGCGGTCGGGACTTAAATCGCGATGACCGCACACCCGGCTACCGGGGAAAGTCTCAAGTAATTGATGTACCAGTAAGCGGAGTGCCGCCCGTTGTTCCGGTGTCCGCGTGTCTGCCGGACAACCGTGGACATCCAAACCGCCTTCGTAGCAGATACCGACACTGTTCGAGTTGAATCCTTTCACGTGCGCACCGATACGTTCAATCGGTCGGGTGAGGTGCACTGTTCCATCCTTGCGGATGTAGTAGTGATAACCTGTTCCGTTAAATCCACGCCGACGGTGTTGCATCTCCAAGTCATCCGGGTGAGAGAACGGTCGGCACGGGTGGCGGAACAGTGGATCACGATCAAATTAATCTTTCTCATCATAGTGCCACTATTTTTCTTATCAGTTGTAAACATTATCTGCACTCTACGAATTAAGCTGCCGGATCCGGAGCTTCACCACTACCTCCACCGGAGTCTCCGCCACCTTCATCACCGGGATCTTCACCATCGGTTTTCTTTTTCTTGGGCGCGTCGAGATCCAGAAACTCGATTTTCTCACCGGCACGGGTAGACGTCAGATTAGGACGGACACTGCTCGAAGGACGGAAATTGATGTTCACCGTCTTGATGTTCTTCATCGTACACTCATCTTTCGTGTCCACTCCCCGCGTGGTAGCGGAAAGGCTGAATACACCAAAATCATGGATATTGACGGATTTACCGTCGAACAGCGCCGTACGCATCGCTTCTACGAGATTAGTCAGCACACTCTGAATGTCACCCAACGACAGGGAACTTTTCTCTTTCATCGTGTAAGCAAGTTTATCCAGGTCTACACTCTGTCCCTGCGTCACAAGTTGCGGATGATACTTCACCACCCCATCAACCTTTCTCGGTCCTTACGACCCATTCTTTTAAATGGTATTGCCATGATAAATTAAAAATTGAGAATTAATAATTGAAAAATAAATATTACAGATTTCGGTTGCCGCAATCAATATCGGAAGAGAGGAACGAGCTCTGTTTCTTTTTCTTTCGATACCTCAAAGGTAGTGTATTATAAAGGGATGGAATGACGTACTTTGTCTTACTTTGACCTAGTTTGTCTTACTTTCATTCAGAATGTATTTACTTTTATTCAGAGTGATTTTATTTGACTTATATACTTGGACAAGCGGGAGATTTTCCGTATATTTGGAATACGATAAAATTAATTTTCCGAAGATATGAAAGCAGAAAAAGAAGAGATAGCAGAGGAGCCGTTTGTCATACGTCCGTATTTGAAATCGGAGCTGGCACATTTATATAATCCGTATGTACCGTTGGTGTATGCCATGCGAAAATGAGGGAGTGGATCAGAAATAACAAGGAATTATATGACGCAATGTATAGCGGCGGCGAAGGAAAAAACGACCACGCTTATAGTGCAAGGCAGGTGCGCTCATCGTGAGGTATCTCGATGAGCATGAATCTCTTTAGGGCAAGTGCTGATTAGCTATAACGAAAATAAAATTAGCTATAATGAAATCGAGATTAGCTATAATGAAATCAGAATTAGCTATAATGAAATCAAGATTAGCTATAATGAAATCAGAATTAGCTATAATGAAATCAAGATTAGCTATAATGAAAACAAAAGCGGTTATGGGGGTATTCTGTCCAATATCTGTTTTATAATGCCAGCCCTGCAACTGTTGCCCTGTCGACATTATGATAGGACTCCGTATAATACATGGTATCTTGAGGACAAACAGGCTGTGTGTTTTCTTATTGAATGCTGTTAGTTTTCTTATTTAATAATGTACACGTGCGCAGGCGCGAGAGAATATTCTTTTTATATAGAAAAAGCGTGTAATTGAGGTGGAGGGGTTCCACCTCAATTACACGCTTTTTCCATCAAATAAAATATATAAAGAGAATAAAAAGTATAAGTAAACGATAGAAATAAAATAAAACGTACCTTTGCGTCTTTTTAGACCAACATTTTTTAACACTAATCAAATAACACTTAAAATCATGAGAAAAAAGACATTTTTTCCGAAGGCTTCGTTTACCAGAACAAACAGGCTGTAACACTCGAAAAGGGAGAATTTCCCCAAGTATCCCAGTTTATCACGCAAATGCTTGGCACTGTCAACAATTTGTATACCAACAGAATAGAGGTAAGTCCAGGCGACCGCAAGACGTTTCTCCTCCCCTTTGTCCATCTCTGTTATGACCATGACTCTGTTTTTAACATTAAAAGCCCCAAATACTTTGCAGAGTTGTTGTTTATGGCTGTTGATTTCAAGAAATCGGATGATTCGGACGAATCATTAAGCGTGGAAGAGATTGATTATGAGATACAAAGAATGAAAAGAACGCTTCTTGAGGATTAACACGAAAGAGCCGACTGTTAAAAAACTGCTTTTTGAGTACCAAAAGCAGTTTTTTTATTCTACATGAAAAGCCGTCCTTTGCAGTGTGTCAATATTGACACGACTTACATTCATATCAATAATTAAAATGGAAAATATCTCAATAACGACATACAGGGGATTATCACTTGTATCAGGAAGTATCAGTATCCGGCAAATGTTCGAATTTATCCGGGGAGATATCTATCGCGACAGAATCCGGAGACTCCGGGAAGCAATGGATGCAGGAGAAACGGTGAAAGCAGACCACATGAAGAAGCAACTGCCCTACTGCACCATCACGCTACTTACGCCAAGGAAAGGCTGGCTTACAGTCTGGACACGTATCAGGACATCATCACGCTCGACTGTGACGATATGCCGGCAGAAAAGATCCCGGAATTCCGCCAACTAGTGAACGATTGCCCCGACACGCTAGGCAGCTTCGTCAGCCCCCGGATGCACGGGCTGAAGATCTTCGTCTACCTCACCGGCAATGAGGCAGAAGCCTTACGCACCGAACTAAACGCATTGGGAACCGTAGACTTCCTCACCCTCGAACGCTACCACCACCGCATATACGCCTTGGCAAGCAGCCAATATGAAAAGCTGCTCAATACCAAAGTAGACACCAGCGGAAGCGACCCGGGACGCGGATTCTTCGTGTCGCACGATCCGGACGCTTTCCTCTCTACCGAACGACTGGAAAACGTAAAACCGCTGACCGTAAAAGTGACACTGCCCACTGAAGAAGAATGTAAAAACAAGAAACGCAAGAATCCGGGAAAACGATCCCCGCTCCTCCCCGTGCAAGAGAATGCGTCGCCCATCGACCTGCAAGTGCAACTCGACTTCCGCAAGGCGCTGGAGTACACCAAACGCAAAGAACGTCTCGAGATAGGCAACCGGGACAATTTCTTCTATTGTCTCGGCAATCAGTGTTACCACCGCCATATCACGGAAGAGGAAGCCGTCAGTCTGGCACACAGTCATTTCGGCGACCTACCCGACTTCGACCTCGAACTGCCCTTGCACAATGCTTACCAATACACCTCAAAGACCGATCAGGCAGAAGAAGAAAGCCAACAACCAAGAATATGCCAGGTCATCAAATTTATGGACGAACACTACGAAATCAGGAGAAACGTGGTGAAAGAGCAAATCGAGTTCCGGAAAATAATACCTGATCTCCCTAAAACAGAGCAGCCGCCTTTCAGTACATTGCGCACAAAGGATGTCAACACATTCTATATCAACGCACAGATGAAGAAGATATACAGTTCGCAAGCTAATTTGAAAGCACTGGTAGACTCGGACTATGCAAAGCCGTTCAACCCGTTTATTCATTATTTCACCTCACTCCAGACATGGGACGGGAAAACAGACCACATCGGCCAACTGACAAAAACAGTGAAAGCGGCAGACCAGGCTTTTTTTGAAGACAGCTTCCGCCGCTGGCTGGTGGGAATGGTGGCATGTGCCATCGACGACGAAGCGCAAAACCACCAGTTGATGCTGCTCCACGGCGCACAGGGAAAAGGCAAGAGTACTTTTGTCCGCCATCTCCTCCCACCGGAGCTGAAGGATTATTATCGCAACGGCATGATTAGTCCCGACAACAAAGACCATCTCCTGCAAATGTCGTCCTGCCTGCTCATCAATCTGGATGAGTTTGATACGCTCTCTCCCGCACGCATGCAGGAGTTGAAAAGTCTCATCACGCAAGATGTAATGAACGAACGGAAGGTTTACGACATCCAAAATTATACGTTCATCCGCCGCGCATCATTCATCGCCAGCACCAACAATCCGCACTGTCTGCCGGACATCGGCGAGAACAGGCGCATCCTGTTCAATACGTTGCTGGAAATAGATTATCACACGCCTGTCAACCATCAGGGATATATGCACAAGCATACGCACTCTACCGGCAGGGGTTTCAATATTGGTATGAGAACCAGGAGATTACGTTTCTCAACAACCGCAATGAGGCGTTCCGCCAAAAAGATCCGGTAGAGGAGAATCTTTTCTTCTATTTCCGGGCAGCCAGACCAAACGATATACAAGCAAAATGGTATCCTGCCTCCCAGCTGCTGTCGATATTGAGCATGAACGGGCGCACACAAGCCAACGCACAGATGAAACAAATGCTGGTCACGGTATTGGAAAACAACCATTTCCACTCACGGAAGACCTCCAACAACATCACGGAATATTGGGTGGTGGAGTATTCGGCCGAAGAGCGCAAAGAAAATTCAATACGCCCGCAACTCCCGGTGCAGACGGGGTTGGAGTTGTAGTTTTCCCACGAAATGGCAGTTTTCCCACGGATAGTCGTTTTTCCACAAAATAGCTTTTTCCTCCGAATAGTCGTTTTTGCACGAAATAACAGATAAACGGATAAATTAGTGGCATTAAACGTGTCACATTCATCCGTTTTCCGTATATTTGCTCGATATGAATGATGAATAAAGATAGGAATCACAATATGATAAAGCAAATACCATACGGATTGACGGATTTCGGTCGCATCCAAAAAGAAAACTATTATTATGTGGATAAGACGATGTTTATCGAAAAGATAGAAATGCAACCGTCTTATCTGTTCCTGATCCGTCCCCGGCGCTTCGGAAAAAGTCTGACGCTGGCAATGCTGGAGGCTTATTATGACGTTCGGTATGCCGACCAGTTCGACGAATTGTTCGGCCATCTGTATATCGGGCAGCATCCTACGCCGATACATAACCAGTTTCTTATCATGAGATTCAATTTCTCGGAGGTGAGCTCGAATATCAATGAGGTGGAGAAATCTTTCCGGTTGCATTGTTGCGGGAAGCTCTCCGATTTTGTTTATAGATATGAGCATCTGTTGGGAAAAGACATTTGGAAAGTGCTGGATGAAAAAACACAAGCAGATCCCGGAGCCTTTTTGTCCTCAATCAATACCTATGCCACCCGTAAGGGAGACCTCAAAATCTATCTCCTGATTGATGAATACGATAATTTCACGAATACCATTCTTTCTACTTACGGCACGGACTTATATCGAAAAGCGACACATGGCGAAGGGTATATCCGCAGGTTTTTCAATGTAATCAAAGCCGCCACGACGGGAATGGGTTCTGCCGTCAACCGTTTGTTCATCACAGGAGTAAGCCCGGTGACGATGGACGACGTGACAAGCGGATTCAACATCGGAACGAATATCACCACCGACCCCTGGTTTAACGACCTTGTAGGTTTCAGCGAGAAGGAATTGCGCGAGATGCTGACGTATTATAAGGAACAAGGCGCTCTCCCGATGTCGGTAGACGATGCGGTGACAATGATGAAGCCTAACTATGACAATTATTGCTTCAGTGAAAATAAATTAGCAGATTGTATGTTCAACTCGGACATGGTGCTCTACTGCATGAAGTCATTGATATTGCACGGAGTGAAACCTAAAGAGATTGTAGATCCCAATATCCGTACGGACTTTAACAAGCTTGCCTACCTTGTCCGTCTCGACCATGGACTGGGCGAAAACTTCTCCGTCATCAAGGAGATTGCGGAGCAAGGCGAGATAGTGACTGAAATAGTCACCCATTTCTCCGCACTGGAAATGACGGACGTGGGCAACTTCAAATCTCTGCTGTTCTATTTCGGACTGCTTTCTATCAAAGGGGTGGATATGATGGGACGCCCCATTCTGCACATTCCCAATCTGGTGGTTCGCGAACAGCTATTCAATTTCCTGATTCAGGGATATGCCCGTCATGACATCTTCAAGCTCGACGTGAACCGCTTGCGCACTCTGTTTGAGAATATGTCTTTCAAAGGAGACTGGAAACCGTTGTTCGAATTTCTAGCAGAGGCCATTCGGGAGCAGAGCCGGATAAGGGAGTACATAGAAGGGGAAGCTCATATCAAAGGATTTCTCCTCGCCTATCTAAGTATGTTCCGCTATTATCAACTATATCCGGAATATGAGATGAATAAGGGTTTTGCCGATTTCTTCTTTAAGCCCAGTCCGGCGGCACCCGTATCTCCACCGTACACGTATCTATTGGAGGTGAAGTATGCGAAAGCAGGAGCATCGGAGAAAGAGATACGCGCACTTGCCGATGATGCACGGGAACAGTTGATTCGCTATAGCAAGGATGAATGTGTGGCAGAAGCTCGTGAGAAAGGGGGATTGAAACTGGCAACGATCGTATGGCGCAGTTGGGAGCTGGCGCTGATGGAAGAGGTATAATAAAGTACTTGTCACATCACAAACACCGATTTAGGTATGCACTCACCTCCACATCTGATATTGGGCTAAATAAATAATCTCATCAGAACAGGTGAATGGAATCCTATCTATAAAAATCAAGCGCGGATTACACGAATTGCACGATTTCTTTAAAATCAGAAACGTGTTATCCGTGTAATTCGCGCCTAAGTTTTATACGATGGCTACGACATCCAAGACGGGGAATTACTTATCCCCGTACATCTTCGCTCTCAATTCCTTGATGTGATCGGACGTGATATATTCGTCATACTCCATCATCTTGTCGATGATACCGTTCGGTGTCAGTTCGATGATACGGTTGGCAACGTCTGGATAAACTCGTGGTCATGAGAAGAGAAAAGGATGTTTCCCCTGTACGTCTTCAGGTTGTTGTTGAATGCCTGGATAGATTCCAAATCCAAGTGGTTGGTCGGAGTGTCCAGAATCAGACAGTTCGCATTGCGGAGCTGCATACGGGCAATCATACAACGCATCTTCTCACCTCCGGAGAGTACGCTTACTTTCTTCAACACCTCTTCGCCGGAGAAAAGCATACGGCCGAGGAAACCTTTCATATACACTTCGTTTCCTTCGCCAAACTGGCTCAACCAGTCCACCAGGTTGAGGTCGGTATTGAAGAAATCGGTATTATCCAGCGGCAGGTAAGCAGTGGTGATGGTTACCCCCCAGTTGAAGGTACCGGCATCCGGCTTCATGTTTCCGTTGATGATTTCGAAGAACGCAGTCATCGCACGCGGGTTGCGCGACAGGAATACCACTTTGTCACCTTTCTCTACGTTGAAGTTGACGTCGTTGAAAAGCACTACGCCTTCTTCCGTCTTCTTGCTCAATCCGGAAACTTCCAGAATCTGGTTGCCCGGCTCGCGTTCGGGAGTGAAGATGATGCCCGGATACTTACGTGAAGAAGGTTTGATTTCTTCTACGTTCAGTTTCTCCAACATCTTCTTACGGCTCGTGGTCTGCTTGCTCTTCGCTACGTTGGCGCTGAAACGGCGGATAAATTCTTCCAACTCTTTCTTCTTCTCTTCAGCCTTCGCCTTCTGGTTCTGCTGCTGACGGAGAGCCAACTGGCTGGATTCGTACCAGAAACTATAGTTACCGGCAAACATATTGATTTTTCCGTAGTCGATGTCTACGGTGTGCGTACATACAGAATCGAGGAAGTGACGGTCGTGGCTCACTACCAATACGGTATGCTCGAAGTTGGAGAGATACTCTTCCAACCAGGTCACTGTCTCCATATCCAAGTCATTGGTAGGCTCATCGAGCAAGAGGTTGTCCGGATTTCCGTACAATGCCTGCGCCAGCATGACACGCACTTTTTCCTTACCGCTCAACTCACCCATCAATACATAATGCTTATCTTCTTTCACGCCCAGTCCGCTCAACAGCATGGCTGCGTCGCTTTCCGCATTCCATCCGTCCAACTCGGCAAATTTCTCTTCCAACTCGGATACTTTCAGTCCGTCTTCATCTGTGAAATCTTCTTTCGCATACAATTCTTCGCGTTGCTTCATGATGTCCCACAACACAGTATGCCCCATCATCACAGTATCCATAACGGTATAAGAGTCCCACTTAAAGTGGTCCTGGCTCAACACCGAAAGGCGTTCGCCCGGTCCGAGCGCAATGGTACCCGTTGTCGGGTCCAAATCTCCGTAAATCGTACGAAGGAAGGTAGATTTTCCCGCACCGTTAGCACCAATAATTCCATAACAATTACCACTCGTAAACTTCAAGTTTACGTCATTAAACAACACTCTTTTACCAAACTGTACCGAAACGTTCGAAACTGTAATCATCTTCTTTATTTACTATTTTACTAGTTACTATTTTACTATTTTGCTAGCTACTATTTTACTATTTCGTTAGTTACTATTTTAGTATTAACTATTTTAGCGTGCAAAGTTAGACATTTAAAATGAATTATGAGCTATCTGATATGTGCCAATCTGACATAAAAGTGTTACCTTTGCTGCGTTTTTTGGCAAAACAGCCAACTTGGCAAAGTTTTTGCAGACAAAATCAATGACATCCGGTCAGCCCGGTATGTTTATTGGCGTTATTTTACCAAGTAAGATAACGTGTGTGTTAAATAGTAAATAGTAACTAGTAAAATAGTAAATACCAAGATGGATCCGAAAGAAAAAAAAGTGAAGGAAGAAGAACTGAACGTTGAGGAAACTCAAAACCATGCGGAAGAACAACCGCAAAACGAACAAGCGGAGGACGCCACTCCCCTGACTCATGAAGAAGAGCTGGAAAAAGAACTGGAAAAGGCCCAAGAGGAGATTGAAGAGCAGAAGGATAAATACCTGCGCTTGTCTGCCGAATTTGACAACTACCGGAAACGCACCATGAAGGAGAAGGCCGAACTGATTCTGAACGGTGGCGAAAAGAGCCTTAGCAGTATTCTTCCGGTGGTGGACGACTTCGAACGTGCCATCAAAACAATGGAAACGGCAACAGATGTCAATGCCGTAAAAGAAGGAGTAGAACTGATTTACAATAAATTTATGGCTGTCCTGGCACAAAACGGTGTGAAAGTCATCGAAACAAAAGACCAACCACTGGACACTGATTACCATGAAGCCATCGCGGTAATCCCCGCACCGTCGGAAGCACAGAAAGGTAAGATTCTGGACTGTGTGCAAACGGGATATACACTGAACGACAAAGTGCTCCGCCACGCTAAAGTGGTAGTAGGAGAATGAGGAGATTTATGAATTATGATTTATGATTTATGGCTGCGCTATTGGTCTGCAGAGTAAATCATAAATCAGAATTCATAAATCATAAATCTTTTCAATCATAAATCAATAAATGGGCATGGCAGAAAAAAGAGACTATTACGAAATATTGGAGGTGACGAAGACAGCCACAGTAGAAGAAATAAAGAAAGCATACCGTAAGAAAGCAATTCAGTATCACCCCGACAAGAATCCGGGCGACAAGGAGGCTGAAGAGAAATTTAAGGAGGCAGCCGAGGCATACGACGTGTTGAGCAATCCGGAGAAGCGCTCGCGTTACGATCAGTTCGGTCATGCGGGAGTGAGCGGTGCGGCAGGCAATGGCGGTCCGTTCGGTGGTTTCGGTGGCGAGGGAATGTCGATGGATGACATCTTCTCTATGTTTGGCGACATCTTTGGTGGCCGCGGCGGCGGTTTCGGGGGAGGCTTCGGAGGATTCAGCGGATTTGGCGGCGGTGGCGGTTCACAGCAACGCCGGTATCGCGGCAGTGACCTCCGTGTGAAAGTGAAGCTGACGTTGAAGGAAATCTCTACCGGAGTAGAAAAGAAATTTAAACTCAAAAAATATGTGCCGTGCGACCAGTGTCATGGCACGGGTGCCGAGGGTGACGGCGGATCGGAGACTTGTCCTACTTGCAAGGGTAGCGGCTCGGTGATCCGTAACCAGCAGACCATTCTGGGCACGATGCAGACTCGCGTCACTTGTTCTACGTGTGGCGGCGAGGGAAAGATTATCAAGAATAAATGTAAGAAGTGTGGTGGCGACGGAATCGTTTACGGCGAGGAAGTGGTATCGGTGAATATCCCTGCCGGAGTGGCAGAGGGGATGCAGCTCTCTATGGGCGGCAAAGGAAATGCCGGCAAGCACAACGGTGTGGCAGGCGACTTATTGATCCTCGTTGAGGAAGAACCGCATCAGGACTTGATTCGCGACGAAAATGATTTGATTTATAATCTGTTGCTTAGTTTCCCGACGGCTGCACTGGGCGGTGCTGTGGAAATTCCGACGATCGACGGCAAAGTGAAAGTGAAGATTGATTCGGGTACTCAACCGGGTAAAGTGCTTCGCTTGCGTGGCAAGGGGTTGCCGAATGTAAACGGGTACGGTACGGGAGATTTGCTGGTCAATATCAGTATCTATGTGCCGGAAGCTCTCAACAAGGAGGAAAAGAACACGCTCGAAAAGATGGAAGCTTCAGACAATTTCAAACCTAACACGTCGGTAAAAGAGAAGATTTTCAAGAAATTCAAGAGTTTCTTCGATTAGTCTTTTTGCTATCATATTATCATATATAAGGTATAAGTGGGCTGCAATCTTTTTGTGGCCCACTTTTTTTATGATATTCTCTAAATAGACTCCCTCTCGCACAATCTTTTCATATAGTTTACCTAAATAAGGCGCGATATAGAGCTATCCTAAAAAAATGGCATATATTTGTATAACAAACAAATAGATCGGCATAAAATAATTATCAACACTTTAAAATTCAAATTATAAAAAACGAATTTATCAAAGAAACATTATTTAGTCGCTCCATAAAAAAAACAATAACTGTTTAACTAAACTATATATTTAAAGAATGGCAGAACCTTTTAAAAACATGTTTAACGAGCAATTTTTCGATCTGTTTACGAAAGATTTGAAACTTGTTATCGACGATTTTGATGCTCGCAAGTTTGTATCTCAAGTGATGGACGATGAATGGGAAGGCAGGGAACTTAAACAACGCTGCATGCACATCACAACGGTGCTAAGAAAGTTTTTACCGGCAGATTACAAAGAGGCGATTGCTAAGATACTTGAATTGTTGGATCATATAAAAAAGACACGGCCTGATTTCTCGGTGATAGACGACACGAAGTTTGGCTTGACTTTAGAGTATGGGGGGATTCTGGATAATTATGTCGAACAATATGGGCTGGACGATTACGAAACTTCTGTCAAGGCGATAGAGAAAATCACGCAGTTCACAAGTTGCGAGTTTGTGACTCATTCTTTTATTATCAAATATCCGGATCAGATGATGAAACAGATGTTGGTTTGGTCGAAACACGAACATTGGGGAGTCAGGCGGCTTGCGTCAGAAGGCTGTCGTCCGCGTCTTCCCTGGGCGATGGCGTTGCCGAACCTGAAAGAGAATCCTGCGCCTATCATTCCTATTCTGGAAAATCTTAAAAATGATCCGGCAAGATTTGTGCGGTTGAGCGTTGCCAATAATTTGAATGATATCGCGAAAGATAATCCCGAAATCGTCATTGATTTAGTGAAGAAATGGAAGGGAGAATCGAAAGAGGTGGATTGGATTATTAAACACGGCTGCCGGACGCTCTTAAAACAAGGCAATCCGGAGGTGATGGAGTTGTTTGGCTTCAACTCTACTATCAGCAATATCTGTGTGGAGGATTTCCAAATTTCAAGCCCGGAAGTGAAAGTCGGGGATTCGTTGGAGGTTAGTTTTAAACTGTTGAACAAGAACGATCAAACAACCAAGATACGACTCGAATATGGAATCTATTACCAAAAAGCGAATGGAACGTTGACGAAAAAAGTGCATAAAATCAGCGAGAAAGAATATGCCGGGAACTCGACCACGCGAATCACCCGAAAACATTCTTTCCGGGTGGTTACAACGAGGAAGCTCCATCTCGGACTTCATCAAATTGCTATGATTATCAACGGGAATGAATTTGAAAAATATAGTTTTGAGTTGATTGAATAATAACTGCTGTTAATACCCCGGATTCTGCTTCAACTTCGTATTCATCACCCGTATTTTCTCCGGTATAGGGAACACGGTAGTATATCCGTTTCCCTCATCCGGCAATTGCGGGCGGCTACTGTAAGCTCTTGTAAACTTCCCGAAGCGAACCAAGTCTTGACGTCTCCAACCTTCCCAAGCCAGTTCCAGTTGACGTTCGGCAAGGATATTCTCTAAAGTGGCAGGACGGGAGGAGGCATTGACGCGGCTACGGACTTCATTCAGTTCTTCATCTCCACTGGCTCCATTGCGCACTTTCGCTTCACTCTTCATCAACAGAGCATCCGCGTAGCGGAACAGTACAATGTCATTCTCCATCAACTTACCGTCTTTTGTGGCAGTCGGGTCGACTTCGTACTTTTTCATGCGGGCTCCTGCTGTTTGTTCGTGCGGGGTATCTGTGATATCCAAAGCTACTTTCCAAGGCAGATACTCCAATACGGTGCCATCATCCAGCTTGATGATGTTTCCTTTCAGGTCGCGCACCACTCCCGCAAAATAGCAAATATCAAAGCGGGGATCTTGTTCGGCTGTTTCATAACCGAAGGTTTCGAGGGCTTCAATGGTTGCGCTGGGGCCGTTCTCACCACTTAGGCCGTACGCCTTGGCATGATTGTAGTGGCGGGAACGGAATAGATATTGCATTTGATTGGTGTACAAGGTTTTATTCATCGGAATAGTAAAAATATTCTCTATCGATGATTCATTAAAAATGGAGAAATTGGTTTCGTATTTTGGTTCCAATTCGTTGTAGCCCAGCGTCTTTAGCTGGTCACAGTAGTAGATGACTGTTTCCCACGCATTGAGTTCGTTGCCGTTCACTGAAAACTTTATGTTTTTTCCGTCCGGACGTTGTCCGTCTGTCCAATCATTGTCCGTATAGACTTCGGAATTCAGAGCCAGTTTAGCCAATAGAAAAGTGACTACCGGACGGGTGATACGACCATAATAAGGACCGGACTGGTTGCTGTGCGCATCGCTCAACAGAGGAGCCGCTTCCTGCAATTCCTTGAATACAAACTCAAAAACCGTTTTCCGTTCACTCTGGACAACCTCTTTCATTGCCACTGAAGAGGATTGAACCAACGGGATGCGTCCGAACAAATCCATCAGATAATAATAATACATGGCTCGCATGGCCTGCACTTCCGCCCGGTATGCCGGAAGTTCCGCATCGGAATGGGATTCGGCGAATTTGTCTATCCGTTCGAGCGATTTGTTACTTAGCATGACGACTTTGTAAAGATATTCCCATGTAGCTTGAATAGCGTCATTCTCAACACCCCAATCGTGCAGGTAAAGTCCTTGCCAAAAGCCGCCATCGTACCAGTCGCCTCCACGGGTGGGGATGATGGCTTCGTCGGAAGTGAAAGTGTTCAGGTCGTAGACTCCCCTACCCGTTCCCTGCAATCCCTGACTGTCACTATAACCGCCTACGTAGGTATAAAGCGAAGCTACCGCATTGAGATATACTTCCGAGATCGTATTGTAGACATCCTCTTCCGGTAGTTTGTCCTTCGGATTTTCCTGTAAGAACTTATCACAGGAAAATAAGGTCAGACTCGTCACCAGAAAAAATAATAATATTCTTGAAGGGTAGATTATTTGCTTTGAGATCTGCAAAAACTGATTTCTATTTTTCATATATCGTTTCATCCTCTCCTCCTCCATTAAAAGTTAATACTCAATCCTAAGGTGTACGTCCGTGCCAACGGATACCCCCGTTTATCGTCCACGCCCAACGTTGAGTTCACCGTGGAACTGTTAATCATGGGCGAAAGTCCCGAATAACCGGAGATGGTTGCCAGGTTGTTGACAGTAAATGCCAAGCGCAGGGAACGGACATATTTCTTTAGTTTCTGCACCTTTTCAATCGGCACATTCCAGCCCAGCGTCACATAGTCGAAGTTGACGTATCTCCCTTTTCCAGCCAATAGTCGGTGGCGGTCTGATCCTTGATGTTCTGTTGCGGAGCTTTCTTCATTACGTTGTAGTCGGGGAATATATTCATGTTCATATAGGTCAGGGAAGTTCCGTTGTAGATTTTATGTCCGAAGGCTCCGTTGATCTGCAAAGACAGGTCGAAACGCTTGTAACGGAAACTGATGTTAGATCCTAGAATCGTTTTGGGTACGGCTTGCCCTGCCACGTAGCGGTCTTCACCATCTTCCAGACTGACGCCTCCGCCATTCAGGTCGGCGATGCCATAGGTATATCCACCGTTTCCGTCGGACTCCAGTCCGGTGCTGTGAGGAAGATAGAACACGCCCAACGGTTGCCCCACCATCTGATAAACGATGTGGTTGTAGCCGCCGTGGAAGCCGGCTCCATCAAGGCTGGCAAGACTTTTATATTCGGAAGCAGAAAGCATTTCGCCGTTATACATACCGCTCAATGAAAGCAGTTTGTTGCGCTGGAAGGTGATGTTGGCATTGATATTCAGTTCCATGTCCTTCGTTTTCAAAGGGGTGATACCGATGGCGATTTCCGTACCCCAGTTGCGCATGGAGCCGATGTTGGCAAGCAAGGTGTTATAGGTGAAAGGGGGCACGCTTACGTTATAAAGGTAAAGCATATCCGTAGTGCGGGAGTTGTAATAGTTGGCGGAAAGCAACAGGCGGTTGCCGAATAAAGCGATGTCGAAACCGGTATTAAAGGTATGTTTCACTTCCCATTTCAGGTCAGGATTCGTATTCCGAATATCTCCCAAAGATACGATGGCGGAGTTTCCGACGGGGACGACACCGTTCGGCTTGACGAGATTCAGCGTTGTGTATGAGTCAATCCCGCTCTGGTTACCTGCCAGACCGTAACCGATACGGAATTTCAGATTGTCTATCACGGGGAATTGCTTCATAAATTCTTCTTCACTAATCACCCATGCCGCGGACGCAGAGGGGAAAAAGCCCCATTTATGGTTGGCTCCGAATTTGGAGGAAGCATCTGTACGGGCATTCAACGTCAGTACGTAGCGGTCGGCGTATGTATAATTGAAGCGTCCCATGAAAGATGCTAGGCGCGGTTGCTCGTAGTAGGAATTAGTGCCTTCCCACAAACGGAGCGCTCCTGCCTGAAGGTTATTATACCCGAACTTATCGGTGCTGAAATTGCTGACTGTGGTATAATAGCCGGTATAAGTCTCTTTCTGAAGTTCGGCAAGTGCGAGTACGTCAAAGAAATGCTTTTTCCAGTTTTTCTTATAGGTCAGCATCATGTTTCCCAATAAAGATTCGCGTTTTTTGGTTCCTTTGTATGCCTGACCGTTCGCCCAGACGGAAGTGGGGAGGTATTGCGAATTTTCTACGATATTGTAAGTATAAGCTCCGAACAGGCTTAGTTTCAGTCCTTCCATCAAATTGAAAGTGAGACGGGCGTGCGTACTGATGTGCGAAGTGGCATCATCGTCCTGCACTTCCATCCATGCCAATGGATTGGTAATTTGGCTGGCGGTTGTTATTCCGTCCCACGAATTGGTGACGGGGTCTTTATGATTGGGATAGGTAGGATTGAACGTAGCTGCCGAATAGAACGTTTTCTGATAATCTACCAGGTTATGATTCTTCTGAATGGAGCCGAACATTCCCAACTCGCAGTTCAGGAAGCCGTCGAACATTTTCTGATTCATGTTCATATTTGAAGTGAAGTTCTTCATGTCTTCATTCAGAATCACTCCCTGACGATCCATAAAACCGAGGGAAACACGATAACTGGACTCACTGGAACCGCCATAAAAGGCGATGTGATGATTCTGTTGCAGTCCTGTCTGCTCAATCTCTTTCTGGAAATCGGTATTGTTCCCTTTATCCAGAATGGAAATGCCTCGTTCCGATGCTACACGACGGAATTCATCACCGGACAGCATTTTCAAATTCTTGTAGACGGTGGAAATCCCGAAGCTACCGTTGTAAGCTACCTGTGTCCTGCCGCTCATCCCTTTTTTGGTGGTGACTTCTATCACACCGGATGCACCTCGCGAACCGTACTGTGCGGTTTCGGAAGCGTCTTTCAGAATGGTAAAACTCTCAATATCCGTAGGGTAAATGGAGGTAAGCATACTCAAGTCGCCAAATACTCCGTCGACGATAATCAAAGGGTCGTTGCCGCTGGTCAGTGAGGTAGTTCCCCGCAGGCGCACCGCATCCAGAGCCGCCGGTCCGTTGGAGCCCCGTTGGATGGTCAATCCCGGCACACGTCCACGGATTGCTTCCAAAGGTTCGTTATCTGGTCTTTGTTCATCTGTGTCTCCGTGATTTTCTCTACGGAACCGGACAGGGTTTTCAAACTTCCGGTGGCATATCCTACGGTAATCAATGAGTCTATGGGCGCGACGGGAATCTTCTGTGCCAACGTGCCTCGCACGGGATTACCAAAAGAAGAAGGCTGTAGAAAATGAGTCTAGCGTGTTGTACCATATTCTTAGTTTTTAAGGTAATAATACAAATATAACAAAAAAAGAGGGAATCTGGTTGAGTAGATTCCCTCTTTTATTTAAATGATATTGACAGGTTGAAATCAACAAGTCCGGATGATACGGATTACACGGTTGCTTTAGGCCGGAATAATCCTAAAAAAGCACATCGTACGTATTATCCTTATGCCTTCAATATTTATTTCACAATAATCTCATCCGTAAATATCCAGCCTCCGAATTCACTTCCGGCCTGTGCTGATAGCGTACGTATCTTCCTTTGGCTTCGCCCTGCCATGAAATATCCGTAAAGCGGATGGGTGTTTCTTTGCTCACTTCAAAGTGTTGTTTGCGCAACTCGGTGAAATGGGTTCCGTCATCGGAAATGGAAATCACCACAGTCTCCGGCAGGAATACTTCCGCGCCTACCACCTGCATAAAGGCGGCAGTGACGGAATGGATGGAAGTTTCTTTTTCCATATCAATCGTCACATCGAGGCGGTTGTCCGAGATGAATCCTTGCCACGAGCCATCACCATAGGTCCAATCGCCACGTATACCGTCCGTCAGAGCAGTGTTTCCCTGTGCCGGATAATGGGAGCTGTAAGGTGAATTATAAATCACCTTTTTACCCAATGCCAGATGGCTGACCGATTGAAGCGACTCGGGACGGCTGCCGATTTCTTTTTTCAAATCGAAAGGATGGTATCCTTTTGCCTGCAAATCGGCCACTGCCGACAATGCACGGGTATGGAAATCCGGCCATGACTTACGTTCCGGAGCCGACCAGGCTGTTTCCGCCAATGCCAGGATTCGGGGGTAAATCATATACTCCACGTGTTCGGGAGTGGGAATGTATTCCACCCATAGGTTGCCTTGCACACCGTAGACCAACTTCGCCTGTTCCGCAGTTAAAGAAGCGGGAACGGGATTGTAAGAATATACTTTCTTCAACGGCAGGTATCCACCGATGGCTTCCGGCTGCGAATATGGGGCATCCTGATAACTGTCCAGATAGCAGTAGGCACCCGGCGTCATGATGGCACGATGGCCGGAGGTTACGGCAGCGATGCCCCCCTCTTCTCCACGCCATGACATGACGGTTGCGTTGGGGGCAATGCCTCCTTGCAGAATCTCGTCCCATCCCAGCAGATGACGTCCATGATTGTTCAGGAACTTCTCAATGCGGTATATCAGGTAGCTTTGCAGCTCGTCTACATTGGCAAGATGCTCGTCTTTCATTCTCTTCTGACATTTCGGGCAGGTCTTCCAAGCCGACTTTCCGGCCTCATCGCCACCGATATGAATGTATTCGGAAGGGAAAAGTTCCATGACTTCCGTCAGCACATTTTCCAGAAACGTGAAGGTTTCTTCATTGCCGACACAGAAATCGGAGTTCTTGTAAGGTTCGCCCGAACAGGATAACTGCGGGTAGGCTGCCAGCACTTCTTCCGAATGGGAGGGCATCTCAATCTCGGGAATCACCGTGATATAATGCTGACGGGCATATTCCAAGATTTCACGAATATCATCCTGGGTGTAATAACCGCCGTAAGCTCCGGGAACATCGAAACGGACATATTTACGTCCGCCGTTCCACCATTGCTTCCAGGTGGGATCTGTACGCCAGGCCGCAAATTCGGTCAGCAAAGGGTATTTCTTGATTTCTAATCGCCAGCCTGCCGCATCGGTCAGATGCAGGTGCAGACGGTTGATTTTGTAATACGCCAGTGCGTCTATCTGTTTCTTTATAAATTCTTTGGTAGAAAAGTGACGGGACACGTCCAGCATCAGTCCACGGTAAGCAAAACGGGGAGTGTCTTCTATCTCGACAGAGGCTATGGAATAGCTGCCTGCCCCCGAAGGTTGTGCCAACTGCAACAGGGTTTGCACACCATAGAATAATCCGGCTCCCGAAGTGGCGCGTATCAGGATTTGTTGCGGAGTAACGGAAAGAGTATAGCTTTCCGGTGATGGCAACTGGTGGTTCTTTTCAGTTATCAACAGAGAAAGTATATTCTGCGTATCCTTCTTTTTCCCTTTCTTCAAATGAACCGGCAATGCTTGCAAGCAATTTTCCAGAAGCTGCGCTTCTAAACCCTGCAAGTTTATATAAAGTTTTGTGTTCTCTGACAGTAAAAAACAGCCCGTCCCCTGCTCCATTTTTAATGGGACAGGTATGACGGACTGTGCTTTGAGGGAATGTGCGGTTAAGCACATTCCCAATACCCATAAGAAAAGACAAACTTTAGCGTATCTATTTCTTATATTCATTAATCTATCGTGATTTCGTCTACAAACAAAAATGCCGGACTATCTTTGCCGCCATGCCATGCCGGCATTTTACTTTCAGACAGGGCAACCACTTTCACGTATTGAGTTTTCACCGGGCTGAATGACAGTTTATGTTCATAGATACCATTCTTATCGCTTTCTTTCATAGCAGGATACTCCTCGGAAGCAACTTTGGTAAAGTTCTTGCCATCGTCCGAAACTTCTACGGAAAGTCCTCGCGCGTCAAACACCCAGTCGCCCTTCTCCACGCAAGTAGAAATAGCAACGCTCGAAATCTCGGTAGGCTGCTGAAGGTCGATAGTCATGTCCATATCGTTCTTGTAGAACGCAATCCAACGACCGGTTTTGTAATTGCCATTTCCTTTCAAGCCGTCTACTAATGTAGATTCGCCTTTGAACATGTATTGCTTATTGACCGGCTGGTTGGCTACAATCGGCTTCATGCTGGATTTGCTGAAATTAACCTTTTCAGAAACCACACGGCTGTTTCCGGTAGGACGGACAGCAATGGCAGAGAAAGTTACATTTTCCTTGATTTTCAGCGGGCTTTCATAAAGCGGAGAAGCAGCGGTAGGTTCCGTGCCGTCCAAGGTGTAATGGATAGGCGCATTGTCAATGGTAGACAAAGTGATGTCCAGTGTACCGTCCGTCGGGTTCGGCGTGTATTCGGCAGTTACATTAAATACATGTTTGGCATAGTTGTATCCTTCCGCATCGTACCATTTAATCAGGCGCGGCAGACGGGACAGGAAGTCTTCATAATTCTTCTTGTCGGGAGCCGACCACTGGATTTCGGACAAGGCAGCCCAACGGGGCAATACCATATACTGGGCATGAGAGAAAGTAGGAATGTATTCAGTCCAGAGGTTAGCCTGCACGCCTTTGATATATTTCTGTTCTTCCGGAGTGAGGGAAGCCGGCATCGGCTCGTAGCTGTACACTCTTTCAAGAGGCAGGTAACCACCAATACCGAGAGGTTCGTTCTCCGTATCTTTTGTCTGGTAGTAGTCGAAATACAGGTAAGTGTTCGGAGTCATGATAACATCGTGTTTCTGCTTGGCTGCTTCGATACCACCCTTTTCACCACGCCATGACATAACAGTAGCGTTAGGAGCAAGTCCGCCTTCGAGGATTTCATCCCAACCGATGATCTGACGTCCGTGGTCGTTGAGGAATTTTTCGATATGGTTGATTACGAAGCTCTGCAGACGTTCTTCCTTGCTATGCTTATCATCCGATTTCAAGCCCAGCGCCTTGATACGTGCCTGACATTTCGGACATTTTTCCCAACGTACTTTCGGACATTCGTCACCACCTACATGAATATATTCTGAAGGGAAGATTTCAATCAATTCGCTATATACATCTTCGAGGAATTTCAAGACTTGATCGTTTCCGGCACAAAGCACATCTTCTGATACTCCCCATTGTCTCCATACTTCGTACGGGCCACCGGTACATCCTAATTCGGGGTAAGCGGCAAGGGCAGCTTGCATGTGTCCCGGAAGGTCGATTTCGGGAATAACTGTGATATAACGTTCGGCAGCATAAGCTACTATTTCTTTCGCCTGCTCCTGGGTATAGAAGCCACCGTAAGGTTTGCCGTCGTATTCACCGGAGTTACGTCCGATGACTGTTTCTGTTCTCTTGGAACCGATTTCTGTCAGCTTCGGATATTTCTTGATTTCCAGACGCCAGCCCTGGTCTTCGGTAATATGCCAGTGAAAACGGTTCATATTGTGCAAAGCCATCATATCGATATATGTCTTCACTTCATCTACGGTAAAGAAATGGCGGCTGGTATCGAAGTGTGCACCACGATAGCCAAAGCGGGGAGCGTCATTGATTTCTACAGCGGACATGGAAATGTCTGCACCGACAGCCACAGGCAATGATTTGCGCAGGGACTGGATGCCATAGAATACGCCGGCCTCGGTAGGACCAGTAATCGTGATTCCGTCACCGGCAACTTTCAACTGATAGGATTCCGGATTTTCGTTTGCCGTGCCCAATGTCAGTACGATTGCATTCTTACCTTCCGTTCCGGCCTCGATAGCGAAATCTTTTCCGGTAGCGGTTTTCAGATAGTCGGCTAGAAATTGTGCGTTGCGCTGCATCTTCTCGTTTCCTTCCGGATAGAGGATTTTCACACCGCTCTTCAGAATGAAGGGATTTCCTTGAGCTGTTACAATTTCTTGTGGCATGGGGATGATCTGGTAGTTGGCTTCCTGTTGCGCCGATTGGCAAGAGGCAAAAAGTCCTGCTAGTGCCAGACATCCGGTTAACTTTAAGAGTTGTTTCATAAACTAAAAAATTAAGTGTTAAGTTATTAATAAATTAATTATAGGTTTCACGAATATGTTTGATTGTCAAATGGATCTCCTCTCCTTTCTTTATTTGGGGAGAAGTGATAACAACTGTCTTACGCTCTCCGGGAAGGAGGTCGAAAAAGTTGTCACTGAAACGGGCTCCCTGCAAAGTGATTTCAATAAAGACGTCTTTTGCAAGAGCGGGAGAAAGCAGAGTCAATTCGCACACGCCGTCTTTCTGTTTTATCTTGCAGGAAACGGTTGTCTTGGGCAGAAGCAGGTCTTTCGTCTTTCTAAAGAAGTAGACTGTTTCGGCTACCGTATGCCCGGATTTGTCTTTCAAGGTCAGTTGCATGAAGCAATGGCGCAGGTCATCCGCAAGCGGGCGCTTTGCAGGAAAAAACAAAGTGGTGAGCGAAGTGCGATATACACATTGGGAAGTGTTGGCCGGAAGAGTCAAAGAAGGAAGGACAACCGTTCTTCCGACTTTCTTTCCTGCAAAATTCGTCAGTCTCATTTCCAGCGTCAGTTTCTCCCGGGTGTCAAGATGATCGGAAAGCAGGTAAACACACAGGTTGTCACCTTCCAGCAAAGGGTTGATATGAACGGGGGCAAATGCACGCTTTGCCTGATAATGCAAGGCTTTCCAGTTACCGTAGTAATCAATACCCGACCATGACACTACCGGCCAACTGTCATTCAATTGCCAATATAATGTACCCATACAATAGGGACGGTTGCGGCGGTGCGCTTCCAGACCGTGACGTATGCCATGTCCCTGCAATACTAGTCCGACATAGACAAAGTCTTCAAATTTTTCGGGAATGATATAGTCACGTTCCATATAGGTGCGAATCAGGCATTGCCGATGCTGCTTTTCTGATGGGCATTCATCACCTCCGATTCGATTTGATAATCTTCAGGAGCCGCAAAGGTGGCAATAGTCTTCATCTCCGGGAAGGACTGGAAACCGAATTCGCTCATGAAACGAGGAAGATCTGTATCTAGTGATTCGAAAGTTTTTTGTCCATACCATACTCCCAGTTGTGGCTGTCTCCTATCCCCCATGATTCGGGGCGTCCCCAATTGGCTAAATACGGGGAGCTGTGTATATAAAAACGGTCGGCATCCAGCTCTTTTACCTTGGTAGGAAGGAGTTGGTGGAACAGTTTGTCATAGCCCTGGAACATTTCCTGATAGATTTCCGGCGTGAATTTCTTGTCGAATCCCCAATATTTTAAGGCTTCCAGTATTTCATTATTGCCACACCACATCGCCAGGGAAGCATGATTGCGAAGGCGGCGAATGTTGTAGCAGGCTTCTGCTTCTACTCTTTTCAGGAAGGTGGGGTCGGACGGATAGGGAGTGCAGGCAAACATAAAGTCCTGCCATATCAGTATTCCGTTTTCATCTGCCAGGTCATAGAAACGGTCGTCTTCGTAGGTTCCGCCTCCCCACACACGAATGACATTCATGTTGGCTTCTTTGATGTCCCTAAATAAGGTTTGGTAGCGTTCGGTAGTGACGTTAGTCAATAGAGCATCCTGGGGAATATAGTTGGCTCCTTTGGCAAACATCGGAACGCCGTTTACTTCAAAATAGAAGGATTCTCCGTCCTGATCTTTTTCATTGACGAGGCGAACGGTGCGCAGTCCTATCCGGTGGGATTGTTGAGCTACGACTTTATCTTCTACGATTATTTGAGCAGAGAAATCATACAAGGCGGGCTTTCCCCAGCCATTCGGCATCCAACGTACCGGCGACAGCACTTCGGAAGGAATAGATATATGATTGATTCCGGGCTGTAGGGTGATTGCCTGGCTAATGCCTTTTTCTGTGTTTCCTTCGAAGGAGGTATTGATTCTCACCTCTGCTTGAAGTGCTTGAGGGAGTATATTATTTATTTCCAATTCGTTGGATAGTTTTGCCAGTTGGTCGGTCAGCGAAAGTTGCTTTACGTGGTAGTCGCTGATAGAGGCTGCGTCGTAATAACGGATGGTTACCGGACGCCAGATACCACTAGTCACCATGCGGATTCCCCAGTCCCAGCCATAACTGTAAGGGGCTTTACGGGAGAATACGCTTACATGTTTTTCGTGATGGTCGTTGTCTGCCGGATAGTTGAATCCGTTAGAGTTATATTGAGGCATTGTCTGCCGGATGGGTGAATGAAAATAGATGTGAAGAAGGTTTTCTCCGAGACGGAGTTGCGACTTGACGGGTATCGTATAACCGACGAACATGTTATCGGCTTTCAACAACAGTGCTCCGTTGAGATATACATCGGCGTATGTGTCAAGACCTTCAAAAACTAATTGGGCGTCGTCCCGTTTCAGTTGCTCGGGGGTAACTGTAAAAGCAGTCCGGTACTCCCAGTCTTCATTTTCCACCCACTGAATCTTCTGTTCATTGATACCGTAAAAAGGATCGGGAATTTGTTTATGATAGATAAGATCCTGATGAACGGTGCCGGGAACCTGTGCCGGTCGCCATAGCTCCGTACCTGCCTGGGAAAATTCCCAACCTGCATTTAAAACCACAATTTCGGAATTGTCATTACTCTGCGCATACGCCATACTGCAACAGCATAGTAGTCCACATGCTATTTGAGTCTTTTTTCCGATCAAATCAATCATCATAGTGGGGGCATTAGATATTAACGGTTTCAAAGATATTACTTTTTCAGCAAATTTCACGGATAATTTAACAAAATATGTTGTTTTAGCATGAGCTGTCCAGAAAGCCTCAATTAAATCGGCTAAAATTTCAGTTTATAATTAGTTAAATAAAGAGTAGTATTCTGCCCTCAAATGTAAGCTGAAATGGCGTTTTTTATTATAATAATATTCTTTTTCATTATAACTAAATCTTGCTACCTATAAATCGTAAGCATAGATTTAAATCTTCGGACTTTCGGGACAGACTCTTTATTCCTTTATTATATCTGTCAATTTTATCGCTTGAAAGGTTATATGTGCGACGCTACTCTCATATAGTATACCAATTGTCTCTTTATCAATCATTGTCAGACAACTATACCCCCATCCTTCTGCCTCGTCGAGCATTAATTGATGTTCCGGCAACCAGGTAAATCCTTTGTCCAGACTTGCTTTTATTGTTATATGATTACGTCCTTTGGTCGTATTCGGGTTCGAAAACAGCAGGATATCTTTATTTAATATGTTGTCTTTGGCATCTACATGAATCAGACTGGCCATACATACCGGTTCCTGAAGTGCTTGGCGGGAAGATGGGTGTTCTGTCCATGTTTCTCCCAAATCTTTCGTTATAGCAATAGCCCGGCTTCCTCCTCTATTATCACGCATATTCAGCATCAATACTCCCGGTTCTATTTCCGCCACTTGTGCTTCCGTTGTATTGGTTCGTGCCATATTGTGCATTTTCCATGTTTTCCCCCGGTCTTTACTATACATGATTCCTGCATTCGGAACACGGGTAGAGTCTATAAATTGCGTTGGAAATACCAATGTGCCATCACTCATCGTTATTCCACGTCCGGGACCTTGAAGCAGGAAGTACCAGGAAGGATCTTTCACCTGCTCTGTTATATTGATAGGCTTCGACCAGGTTTTACCATCGTCTGTGCTTTTAGCCAATACTAACTGTGCCGTATGATTCAGATCCATTCCCGGATGGGAACTCCACCAGGCGCGTTGATTACCCATACCATGTGTCCATGCGGCAACCACCCAAACGGTATTCGTCTTAGTATCTACTAAAATAGAAGGGTCTCCTACCCATTCTGTGCTTTAGGCAGACCACCATACTCGCCAAATGAAAGCGGAAGACGCATCTTCTCCCAATTCTTTCCTCCATCGATGCTACGGCTCAAACCCACGTCAACATATTCCTGTAAATCGACACTACTGTTATATCGAACATCATACACGCCTAATAAGGTTCCTTTATTGGTAGTCACCAACCCGGGAATACGGAAAGAAGCAGAACCGTCATCACCGGCATGACGAACTCCAACTGCCATCCGGTGAACAATATTCTTTGGAGAAATAGATTTACAACATAGTTCTTTCCCATCTACTTTAACGGCACATAAGTCAGAGAGTATCTTAGTCTGCAAAGAGGCATCTTTTTTCATCTGCAAACTGATCCAAAAATAATTTACACCCGGAAATAAATTGTAATTACCTTTTAATACTACTTTTTCTGATGATCCCACCTCTGCACATTTGATCGAATAGGAAGGAATAGCCGCCAATGTCCCACCCGGACGGTGGCTGGATATGTACTCTACTGGAGCAAAGCGATTTTTGTCTTTGTCCTGCAACGCCTCTGTTCCTCCATAATAGAGTTTGATTGCCTGAATATCAGTCAGATTCGTACTTTTACTAAAATCTAAAATGATTTCATCGAGCTTCTTACTTTCTTTTGCATCCAAACGAAGATAGAACAGAACATTGTCTTGCCGCTCTATCAAAACCGGGATTTGTGTTTCATGGATAAATACTGTGTCTGAAGCTTTTACGTCAAAAGAATATCCTAAAAGGATAAGGAAAAGTAAATAATAAATTCTTCTCATAATGGGGGTATTAGTTAGTTTAACGCGATAAAGATAAAACTTTTCTACTATAATATTACTATGCAAACAGTAAACTTTGATTTTACCAAGTTCTGGTAGGACTAGTCAATACTTTGACCACGGTTCTGGCTCTTGTCATTATCGATAAAGTGGGCCGCAAGAAGCTGGTTTATTACGGAGTTTCGGGTATGGTTGTTTCTCTGATCCTTATCGGTCTGTACTTCCTCTTCGGAGATTCCCTGGGAGTATCCAGCCTCTTCCTGCTCATTTTCTTCCTGTTCTATGTATTCTGCTGTGCCGTATCCATCTGCGCCGTGGTGTTCGTACTTCTCTCGGAGATGTATCCCACCAAGGTTCGCGGACTGGCCATGTCGATAGCAGGATTTGCTCTGTGGATCGGAACGTACCTGATCGGACAGTTAACCCCCTGGATGCTCCAGAACCTTACCCCCGCCGGAACATTCTTCCTGTTCGCCGTTATGTGCGTACCGTATATGCTGATTGTCTGGAAACTCGTGCCGGAGACCACCGGGAAGTCGCTGGAGGAGATTGAAAGATACTGGACCCGTTCGGAATAAATATAAAACAGACCTTAATAACAATAAACTAACATTTTATAAATATGGATAGTAAGAATAACATTGGTCATTCAGCAGACATCTCTTTAACCGCTGAATTACCTATAACAATCTATAATGGAAATACGATTATGGATTTCAAGAAACTGGCAAGTCTGTACAAAGATGAGCTTCTGGACAACGTCCTTCCTTTCTGGCTTGAACATTCACAAGACCATGAGTATGGTGGTTACTTCACCTGTCTGGACCGTGAAGGAAAAGTATTCGATACGGATAAGTTTATTTGGCTGCAAAGTCGTGAGGTATGGATGTTCTCCATGCTTTACAATAAAGTGGAAAATCGCCAAGAATGGTTGGACTGCGCCATTCAGGGTGGCGAATTCCTAAAAAAATATGGACATGACGGCGATTATAACTGGTATTTTTCCCTTGACCGTTCGGGTAGACCATTGGTAGAACCGTACAATATCTTTTCATATACATTTGCCACCATGGCTTTCGGTCAGTTAAGCCTGGCCACTGGTAATCAGGAATATGCAGACATCGCCAGAAAAACCTTCGATATCATCCTGTCTAAAGTGAATAATCCGAAAGGCAAATGGAACAAACTTCATCCGGGAACTCGTAATCTGAAGAACTTTGCCCTGCCAATGATCCTCTGCAACCTGGCTTTGGAGATAGAGCATTTATTGGATGAGAACTATCTGCGGGAAACAATGGAAACTTGCATCCACGAAGTAATGGAAGTTTTTTACCGTCCTGAACTCGGAGGTATCATTGTTGAAAATGTAGATATAGACGGTAGTCTGGTTGACTGCTTTGAAGGTCGTCAGGTAACTCCGGGCCATGCCATTGAAGCGATGTGGTTTATCATGGATCTGGGCAAACGTCTGAACCGTCCGGAATTGATAGAGAAAGCCAAAGAGACCACCCTTACAATACTTAATTATGGCTGGGACAAGAAATACGGAGGTGTCTATTATTTCATGGACCGTAACGGTTGTCCACCTCAACAATTGGAATGGGATCAGAAACTTTGGTGGGTGCATATCGAAACGCTTATTTCCCTGCTGAAAGGTTATCAGTTAACGGGAGACAAACGGTGTCTGGAATGGTTTGAAAAAGTACATGACTACACTTGGGAGCATTTCAAAGATAAAGAATATCCCGAATGGTATGGATACCTGAACCGAAGAGGAGAAGTATTGCTCCCACTCAAAGGAGGAAAATGGAAAGGATGTTTCCATGTGCCAAGAGGGCTGTTTCAGTGCTGGAAAACATTAGAAGACTTGATGAATTATAAATAACTATCTTGTTTTATTAACATTAATATTTAATATGGAGAAACAAATCACATGGAGTATAAGGTTTATAGCCTTATTCATCTGTTCGCTTTCTTTTTTAAACGCTCATGCTCAAAAAAACACGAACGTGAAAGGGACAGTGTATGACTCAAACAATGAACCGCTTGTCGGTGCTACTGTTAGTGTAAAAGGGAATTTGTCCAATGGTACTATTACCAATATTGACGGGCAGTTTAACTTAAATGTACAAGACTTAAAATCAACTTTAGTCGTTTCATTTGTTGGATATCAGACTCAAGAAGTTGCTTTACAGGGTCGTTCAGAAATTACTATCAGATTACAAGAAGATGCAAAAGCATTGGATGAAGTTGTGGTAGTTGGGTATGGAACTCAAAAAAAGAAGTTCTTAATAGGTTCTGTTTCTCAAGTAGGCTCTAAAGAGTTGATGATGGCTCCTCAAGCCAACCTATCCAATATGATGACTGGTAAATTACCGGGAGTAACAAGTGTTCAACGTTCCGGTCTTCCCGGAAACGATCAAACATCTATCAACATTCGCGGTTTAGGTACTTTTTTAGATTCAAGTCCCCTCATATTAGTGGATGGTGTTGAACGTATGTTGAATACAGTAAATCCGAATGATGTAGAAAACATATCTATTCTAAAAGATGCCGCCACAGCATCTGTTTATGGTTTGGCAGCGGCAAATGGAGTAATCTTGGTAACAACCAAGAAAGGTACTGAAGGTAAAGTTACGCTTTCATATGACGGTTCTGTAACTTTCCAAAAAAACACAGCTATGCCTGAAATGTTAAATGGTCCTGACTATATCTATTGGTATAATAAAGCTAGTGAACTTGATGGTAATGGTCCGTATTACGGAGCTGATATTCAGACGAAAGTAGCTAATAACTATGATCCGGAAGGTAAATATGGAAGTACAAAATGGACGAAAGAAGTTTTTAAGAATTATGGCTTCACACATCAACATAATATTTCGGCTTCTGGTGGTAACAAAAACATCCGCTTCTTTACTAGTATAGGTATGTTGGATCAATCTGGTATCATCGAAAATGTGAATTATGATCGTTACAATGTTCGTTCTAATGTAGAAGGTAATATCACCAAGGATTTAACGTTCGAACTTAATATCTCCGGCTTCTATGAAGAAAAGAATTGGCCTGGAATTAGTACAAGTGCACAAGCTGAACAAAATCCAATCCAGCAGGCTGTTTATGCAGCTCCTATTATCCCTATTTATTATCAAGGAGAATACACTGCTTGGATTGGTCCTGGTAGTTCCACCACACAAAGTCCCCTTGCTACATTGAGAAATAGTGGATTCCAGAAAAATCAAAGACATGAGTTTGATGGTACAATGAAAGTTAGTTATGCTTTCCCATGGGTGAAAGGGCTGAAAGCTTCTTTGGGCTTAGTTTACGATACTAGCTATACAGAAGATAATGGTTTTTTAGTAGGATATAACGTCAATGCATACAGTGCAGATTCAAAATCATATAATTTAATGCGTGCATCTTCTACAAGTGAGAAAGGTAATTATACAAAATCGGCCTCTTCTTTCAGAAGATTTATGGTCCGCCCAACTGTTGAATATGCAAATACTTTTGGCAAGCATGCAGTTTCTGCTTTATTCTTATATGAACAGACACAACTGAAAGGTTCTACAATGACAGGAAAGATGGGCGGTTATAACTTCAATGATCCGGTTGACCTTTCATTAGGTACTGAATTTATATCCAATCCTACAGGTAGCCACAGCGATAAAGCTACCATTGGTTATGTAGGACGTTTCAATTATATTTTTGATAAAAGATACCTTGCAGAATTTGCTTTCCGTGTAGATGGATCCTATAAATTCGCTAAAGATAAAAGATGGGGCTTCTTCCCTTCTGTATCTCTTGGATGGGTAATCTCTGAAGAAAACTTTATAAAAAATAACATCTCTTCTATCAACTTACTAAAGCTTCGCGTTTCTGTTGGTGAATTAGGTAGTGATAATACAGATGCTTTTTTGCATAGAAGTATTTTTAAGGTAGAGAAGAATGCGTATATATTCGGAGGAGTTCCTTATGCGGGATTAGGTGCATCCAACTCTATTACTTCCAGCTTAACCTGGTCTACCACCCGCAGTTACAATATTGGTGCTGACCTGACAATGTGGAATGGATTACTAGGAGTAGAATTCGATTTATTTTATAAGTTAACAAAAGACATACAAGAAAGCCGGAGCGGTGGTTTCCCTCCTTCACTAGGTGGAAATTATGCTCAAAAAGGAAATACTGGCAAGATCGATAATCGCGGTTTTGAGTTGGTGTTGAAGCATCAGAACCATATTAATGACTTCTATTATAACATAACCGGTAGTGTGGCATGGGCTAGAAATAAAGTTTTATCGCGAATAGAGAGTGAAAGTACTCCTTGGTACCGGACTAACATAGGTGAACCTTTAGGACAAATTTATGGCTATAAAGCTATAGGATTATATCAAACACAAGAGCAATTGGATAACCGTCCTTTCGTTGGCAATGGAGTTCAACGTTTTGGTGATATCATGTATGAAGATATTAATGGAGATGGTAAAATTACACAGGATGGAGACAGAGTTAAAATAGGTCACAGTACTTTACCAGAGCTAAACTACTCTCTGTCTATGGATTTCAATTGGAAAGGCTTTAACTTGAGTGCGTTATGGCAAGGAGCCGCTATTGTAAGTTATACACTGAATGGTACTTATAGCCATGGTTCAATGGATAATACAGTTTATACACGACCATTCTACTCTGGAGGTAATGCTCCTTATTATCTGGTAGAAGATTCATGGACACCGGAGAATGTTAATGCCCGTTATCCCAGATTAAGTGCCATTCATAATGGAAACAATGCATATACCTCTTCCTGGTGGTTGGTAAATGGTAATTTCCTACGTTTGAAGAACTTGCAGTTTGGTTACACCATTCCTAAAAAAATACTTGCTAAAGCCAATATCGGATTATCCAACGTTCGTGTATACGTAGCAGGTACTAATCTGTTTACTTTTACGGAGTTCAAATATTGCGATCCTGAAATGGCTATTATAAATAATGGTTATTACCCCCAACAAAAGAATTATAGTGTTGGACTAAATATCACATTCTAATTAAATCAATAATTATGAAAATAAAAAGATTATATCTATTAGGGATAGGACTGATGTTTACGTCACAGTTTCTAACCTCATGCCATGATTTGTTGGAGAAAGATCCCACAGACTCATATTCAGAAACAGTAGCCTGGAGTTCGGAATCTTCTTTAGATATGTATGTGACTTACTTATATAAGCCTCTTAATGGCTTATCCAACTTTTCTTCTTTATCCTTAACTGATGGATATACAGATTTAGTAAAGTATGGGAATGGAGTTCCACAGACATGGAGTGCTCATAATAAGATTCTGTTACAGCAAAATACAATAACATCAGATAACAACCCGATGTCATCATGGGGACTTTATACTGATATATTTAGAGAAAATGTATTTCTACGTGATGCTGGTATTTATGGAAATAAATTTAGTGAAGATTTTCTCAATATTCGTATTGCCGAAATTCGTTTTATCCGGGCTGTGAATTATGCACGTATGATTAGAATTTTCGGAGGTGTTATACTTCGTGATGAAACCAATGGAGTCGATTCAGAAGGGCAAAAAGATAAAGCGAGAGCAACTGAAGCTGAATCGTGGGATTTTGTTCTGAAAGATTTAGAATTTGCGGCAAGACATCTTCCGAAAGAATGGGATAGTAAATGGGATGGACGTCTAACTAAAGGAGCTGCATATGCTTATATGTGTCGTACAGCACTTTTCGCAAAACGTTGGGATGTTGCTATTACCGCAGCTGATGAGATTAAAAAGCTCAATAAGTATGACTTAATGGACAATTATGAAGATGTATTCAAAGTGGCAGGCAATAAAGAAATTATTTTCTCTATAGCATATAAGATACCAGATATGCCTCATTATTTTGATCGTTACTTTGCTCCTGACGGTAAACAGGGAATAAGAAGAGCTGTCCCGACGAGTGAATTAGTCGATTCTTATGATATGGCTGACGGAACTCCTTTCTCATGGAGTGGCTCTATGGCTAATGATCCTTATGTAGGTCGCGAACCTCGTTTCTATGCATCTATTATATACAATGGAGCTACCTGGAAAGAAAAGAAAATATATACTTATGTGGATGCTGAAAATGGTTTCGCTGCTTATAGAGATAACATGAATCCGGGAGAAAAACAAACAGTTACCGGATACTTTATCAGAAAATATCTACAAGAAAATAATGCTGATTTTGATGATAAAGGAAGCGATCAATTTTGGATTGAAATGCGCTATGCGGAGGTTTTGTTAAATCTGGCCGAAGCTTGGCAGAACAGGATTATAGCAAAAATCAGGATGATGCTTTAGAAGCTCTCAACGAAGTCAGAGAACGTGTTAATTTACCCAAACGCACTACAGAGGAAGCTCCGGATAAAGATTCATTTATGAAACTATTACGTAAAGAGCGTATCTGCGAATTAGCGTTTGAAGGATTCCGTTATTGGGATTTACGCAGATGGCGTTTGGCAGGAGAAGTCATTGATGGTAAGCAGGCACATGGGACAAAAATCACCAAAAAAGACGACAATACTTATACCTATGAACAAGTGTCATGTGATGACAATATAAACCGCTTCTTCCCAGAACGCTATTACTTACTGCCTATTCCTGTAGATGAATTACAGAATAATCTGTTATGTGAGAATAATGCTCCTTGGTAATATTAAAAAATTATTATAGTTATGAAAAATTTCAAAGTAATTACATACATCATATTAATGATAACATTTAGCTTTTCCTTTTCTTCTTGTGAAAAGCATGATGATATCCATTATCATTCTGATTGTAATATTGTATCTATTATGGTTCGTGCTAATTCTCCGGAAGATGGTACTACTTACGATGGAGTCATATCAGAGAATGGAAATATAACTTTCGAACTCCCGGTAAAAGTAAAATTGAGTGAATTGTATGTAACGGCAAATTTACCTGTAGCAGCGTTTGCTTATCCTTCATTGACGGGTGCTAAAGATTTATCTACTCCATTTAAATTAACTATTGTAGCAGGTGATGGAACGCAAAAAGAATATACTCTGGTTGCCAAACACCCGAATAACTAAAAAAGTAGATGTCATGAAAATAAAATATCATAATTGGTTTCAAGTTGCTATAATGGCAACAATGGTTGCATTTTCCTCATGCTCGGACGACCCTAAATTATATTCTGATACTGATATAACCGGATTCAAAGTAAGATTGGGGGAGGGAAATTATAACAAGGTACCGTTAAGGATGGTAATATAATTGAATTCAAGATTACTCCAGACTTAGATTTAAGCAAACTAAATGGAATTACTTGTTCGTTCTTTATTTCTCCATATGCAACAGTTACTCCTACCCCTGATGTACCTCAAGATTTTTCAAAAGATGTACATTATACAGTGAAGGCGCAAGATGGCACAACCACTGACTGGACCGTGAAATGGACTTATGGCGGAAAATTAAACGATGGAGAAGGGTTTGAATATTTCTTCAAGAAATGGGAAATTAGTGTACCTACCCCATCTAACAAAGACAAAGATGGTTTTGGTGCAGTGTTTGGTAATTATATAATAGATACCCAGTTTAACTTCTATGATAAATATACAGGGCAGAAAGTTGATAAAACGTTAAACGTGACAGGAATAGACGCTTCTTTATGCCAGTTAGTAAATGATGATGCCGGTAATCTGATAGGTGTAGTAAAGAATGTAGGATTATACAGATGGACTACTGTTGAAGGAGCTCCTCAAAAAGTTGCTAATGTAACTCCCGGAGCAAATAAAGTTTCTGCAACCGGTGATATTGATAAAGTGGGATATGTCTATGATTCTAAACCAGATGGTGTAGGTACACATGCTGTTTACAAATTTGAAAACGGTTCATATACAAGCACTTTATCCTTAGTTACCGGCCGTCCAAGCAATGATAGTAACTGGCGACAGATTGTAGCTGTACTCGGAGTGTCAGATAACCCACCATTTTATGTTATAGACGCAGTGAATGCCGGAGGTGTAATGGGACCGGAAATCGGTTACAAAGCAAATACGGCAGGGGCATTTAACAACATCACAGGTCCATATATTGATATGTGGAATAAGAAAGGATATGCTGGCTGGGGTAATCATGTGCTTATTTCCGGTAGAGGAATTCCATTCAATGGCAGATGGTATGGTTCAACTATTACTTGTGGTTGGGGCTGGGTTGGACTACACTTGTTAGATCCATCCAATAATAACTCATTACCCATCACTGAAACAATCGAGCCTTGGACTACCAACTCCTGTATCTGGACTACTTGTTCACCAAGTGATGATGGGGAATCATTATACCTCTATTACGGTTATGGTGTAGGTATTCGTTGTTATGAACTTACCAAATACGAAAATAGACATAATACTCCTAATTATATAGAATTGAAATATGTTGAATAAAAGCATTATATCGTTTTTTCTATTGTTATTTGCTACCTGTTCCTTTGCCGGGAACAGGGGCAAAGAACAACCTAAATACCTTTGGTTTGATGCAGAAGCCAATTTTGAGCGTTTTGCTTCTAAAGATTCTATTTCTTACTATCTGGAAAAAGCTAAATCTGTAGGCTTCAATCAAGTAGTAGTAGACGTCAAACCTATATATGGGGAAGTACTATATAAAAGTAAAATTCTCCCTCCGCTTACAACAGTAAATGGCAAGGTGATTCATCGAGATTGGGATTACCTGCAGTATTTTATCAGTGAAGCTCGTCGGTTAGGATTAAAGGTTACAGTTTCTACTGCAATGTTTCCCTCCGGACATCCTGCTACTCGTGAAGGCTTAGTCTATGATGAGCCACGTTGGGATGGAAAAACATGCTTGGAGTACACACCCGGCGGAAAGATGCTTGACATCAGGGAGGATAAGAAAAAGGTAGGAGCTTTCTTGAATCCGGTTCGTAAGGATGTTCGCAAATTTGCTTTGAGTATTGTTCGTGAAATAGTGAAAAACTATGATGTGGATGCTTATGCATTAGATTATTGCCGATATCCCGGAGATGACAGCGACTTCTCTATTGATAGTCAGAAAGCTTTTGAACGCTACCTGGGCAAGAAAATTCAGAACTTTCCAGATGATATTTTCACATGGAATACAGATGGAACGAAAAAACCAGGCATCTATTATAAAGAATGGTGGGCATTTCGGGCTAATGTTATTACAAGCTTTGTGAAAGAAGTACGTAAAGAAATTCATTCCATTAATAAGAAAGTAGAACTAGAGTATTGGGCTGCTTCCTGGATTCATGGTATTTATGGACAAGGACAAAATTGGCTAGTCCAAAATCTGATTTCTCATTAAATTATCCATGGGGATCGGAAGCTTATAATGAATCAGGATTTGCACCTTATCTGGATACTTTCTTATGTGGAACGTACTTGGAGCGTATTTACGGAATGAATGATCCGGAATCTATAGAGTATGGCATTGACCGTGCACAGAGGTTGGTTGGTAATGATTGCAAAGTATTTGGAACGATATACGCTTTAAATCATAAAGCCAATATAGCGGATGCTGTTAGTCTTTGTCTTGAAATCGGAAGGTTGATGGTGTTCGAACATAGTACAGGTTATTGAGATGAATCTATGGGAGTGGTAATCCGAAAGGCATAGAACGTGCGGAAGCACTAAATAAAAATAACATTTAACGATTAATTACAATATACACCGT
>ENA-OQJX01000054-OQJX01000054.1-human-gut-metagenome-genome-assembly--contig:-NODE-54-length-74238-cov-3.288432_pt1 | contig 74238 bp, 80 predicted proteins | sample MGYA00242615_ERZ504782 | MGnify/ENA primary metagenome ERZ504782 (study PRJEB26092, sample SAMD00036354) | human gut metagenome | host: Homo sapiens | study: EMG produced TPA metagenomics assembly of... | reverse complement strand
CCGATTTTATAGCCGTCTGCGGTGATACGGGGATTGATAGTTTCACACGTTCCTCAAAGTCAAAATGCTTCTCTCCGGCTTCGGCAGGAGGATAACCACAATATCATCCGCCCTCTGTACGTCCGAATACAGGTTGAAGCTGCGAGAGAGTACCGCCATGCGTCCGTTGATTCTTCTTTGTTCTGTTTTGTCTTCTCCGGCAAACTCCAAGTTGCCGAATGTCTTTTCCATGTTGGGGATAACGAATTTTAATTCCATATAGATGTACCTGTCCTTTCTGAATGTTGTGTTTGATGGTTGGTTTCGGGTTCCGGTCTGGAAGCCGGAGGGGAACGCTCCGGCGGTGGTGATTTTTTCGTGGTATCACATCCTTTCTGGCTTTAGGGTAAAAAAATAGACGCTCATTTCTGAACGTCTGAATTGATACACTGGAAAGGCGGAATATCTGCTTTACCCTCTATATTTTTGTATATGTTGTACTTACAAGGTCGCCCCAGAACAAAAAGCCCGTACGACTTACGATAACATTCTCAGGCTTGTAAAAGATCCGGAAGTCTGTGATCCGATCCGTTTCCTGCGTCAGCGTGAAATCGTGCATTACCAGAGATTCGGTGAAAATCTTCGGATCGTACAGGAACACCTGGACAGCAAAAACTTCTATGCATTCAATCCTGAGTTTGATAAAAATCCGAATTGCGGATGTAAGCGCTCATAAAAAAGCAGGCGGAGTTATGAGGATAACTCTGCCTGACTTTTTATTCGAAAGGGCATTTACTTTTTTCGGGAAGTTTTGTATAATGAAAAACGGTAGTTGCACGACGGGGTGTGGCTCAGTTTGGTTAGAGTGCACGGCTGGGGGCCGTGAGGTCGCAGGTTCGAATCCTGTCACCCCGATTGATCACAAGTTGGACACTTTGGCGAGTGTCTTTTTTTGTTCGATTTTGAAAAAGGCAATTATCGGGTGGAGAAATATTCCCGCGTCTGCTATAATCGGTAGAAGAGGAAAACAGGGGAGACAGGGAGAAGTAAGATGGAACAAAGGAAAAAAGTACTTATTACCAACCTTTATTTTCAGAAGTTTACAGGATCTGAGCTGCATGTGCTGGAGTTTGCACATCTGTTCAAAGAAAAGGGATATGATGTGGTGATTGCTGTATATAAGAAGTCTTATCCACTTCTGCAGGAGTTGGAAGAGGGGATCACAGTGATTGAATGTCAGAAAGAGGCACTCAAAGAGATGGAATTTGAGATTGTCTTTATCCAGCATTTCCCGGTGTTTGATTATCTTGTGAGCCGGTACGGATTAAAATATAAACGAATGGTTGTCTCGAAGCTGAGTGTGATCAATGCCATGGAGAATCTTCCGGTCTGTACGCAGGAAGCGGCCTTCATTCTGTGTGTCAGTCCTGAATGTGCAGATATGGTAGCCATGCAGGTTCCGGAAGGAACGAAGATACGGGTTTTTCAAAACTGTGTGGAAGCAGAGTATTTTGAAGGAAGCAGCGAGTATGCAGGATACAAAAGAGCGTTGGATAAGATCGCGATCATTTCCAATCATATCCCGCAGGAGCTTTTGGAGCTCAAGGAAAAGATGGGCGGGTATTATCAGGTGGATCTGATCGGACTTGGGTATCGCACGGAACAGGTGAATGCAGAGTTTTTGCAGCAGTATGATCTGGTCATTACGATTGGAAGAACCGTACCGAGGTGTCTTGCAATGGGCGTTCCGGTTTATGTTTATGATTATCTGGGAGGTCCCGGATATCTGACAGAAGCCAATTTCAGTCTTGCTGAGCGGAACAATTTTTCGGGAAGAGGATTTGAAAAAAAGACATCAGATGAACTGTTAAAAGAGATCAAGGAAGGATATGGCCCGGCAGGAGAGTGGCTGCCGCTCTGGCAGAAGATCGCTGCGGTGGATTATCAGTATGCCAGCCGGTTTGATGAGATGTATGAAGAACTGATGGCATCTCCGGAGCTTACAGAATGCAGGACATACTATTCGGGAATTGAAGCAGAGAGAATGAAATTCTACAGCGATATTGTGTCCGGATATATCAGTGGAAAAGAATGTCAGGAATCTAAGTGTTACTATGATATCGGAAACGGTTTCTGCGAGGAGGACAGCGAGACATGGCCGAGTATGTCAGGATATAAGATTCAAAAATCCTGGCTTCTGGAAAATGCAAAGATGATGCGCTTTGATCCATGCAATGCAGCGTGCCGTTGTGAGATCTGCAGTGTGAAGATCAATGGAAGATCTGTGGAACACGAGATGAAACCAGTCAATGCAGTTTCTACAGATCGTGGAAAGAGTCTCTTTCTGACGGATGATCCGCAGTACCTGATGGATATTCCGGAGTTGGACGGCGGACCTGCATGGCTGGAAGTAGAATACCGGTTTGATATTCTTTCCGAACAAGAGGAAAAAAACTACTATTGCGAAAAGATAAAAGATCTGGAGGAGCAGCTGACAAAAGCCCGGCATCAGTTGTGGGAAGAACGGCGCAAGGCCACTTCATTCGGAATGAAGAAAACGAGAAAGTAAGGTTTTTCTTGGATTTAAGTATAGCATGTGATATATTAAAAGGCGTTGTTGCGGGCAGGATACTGTCCGGATCTGAAAAAAGAGTCTACATAACCTGTCTGAAAACTGGGAATGTTAAGGACAGGTTACATAAGTTTTAAGAGGAGATATACAGTATATGTGTGGATTTGCAGGATTTGTAGGAGAAGTTGAGAACAGAGAACAGGTGCTGGAGAATATGATAGATACGATCATCCATCGCGGACCGGACAGTTCCGGCAAATTTGTGGATGAAGATGCGGCACTTGGATTCCGGCGTCTTTCAATCATTGATCTTTCAGAAAGCGGAGATCAGCCATTATATAACGAGGACAGAAGCAAGGTGCTTGTATTTAACGGTGAGATCTATAACTATCAGGAACTGAGAGAAGAACTGATTCAGGCTGGACATACATTTGTTTCCAATACGGATTCGGAAACTTTGATCCACGGATACGAGCAGTGGGGAGAAGAACTGGTTTACCGTCTTCGCGGAATGTATGCATTTGCAATCTGGGATCAAAAGGCAAAAAGACTGTTTTCAGCGCGGGATATTTTTGGTATTAAGCCGCTTTATTATGCGCAGATGAATGGAACATTGATGTTTGGATCAGAAATCAAATCTTTTTTGGAGCATCCGAAGTTTGATAAAGTGTTTAATGAAGATGCATTGGGAAATTACCTGTCTTTTCAGTTTGTTCCGACCAATGAGACGTTCTTTAAAGGCGTGTTCTGTGTACAGCCGGGCCATTATTTCGTTTATGAGAACGGGAAAATGACGATCAAACGGTATTTTGAACCGAATTTCACAGGAGATACGACAAAATCCTTTGAAGAAGTTGTAGATGACATTGAAAAAGTCATGAAAGAGTCTGTGGAGATGCACAAGATCAGTGATGTAGAAGTTGCTTCCTATTTGTCCAGTGGAGTGGATTCCAGTTATCTGACATATTTAGGTCAGGTGGATCGTACCTTTACCGTTGGATTCGACGAAGGAAAATACAGCGAGATTCAGGATGCGAAAGAGTTTGCAGCAAGCATCAACATGAAAAATGATGCAAAAGTCATCACTCCACAGGAATACTGGGACAATCTGTCCGATATCCAGTATTATATGGATGAACCGGTGGCAGATCCTGCGGCGATCGCACTTTATTTTCTGAGTCAGGAAGCGGCAAAAAAGGTAAAGGTTGTACTTTCCGGAGAAGGTTCGGATGAATTGTTCGGAGGATATAATATTTACTGTGAGCCTCTGGAGCATACTTCGTTTAATAAAATTCCAATGCCGATCAGACGAATGCTTGGAAATTTTGCAGAGAGATGCCTTCCAAGAGGCATGAAAGGAAGAGGCTTCCTGATGCGTCACGGAAAAACTCTGGAAGAACGTTATTTTGCCAATGCGACGAATATTTTTACAGAGAGAGAAGCGAACCGTATTTTGAAAAAAGGCTGCAAGCCGGGAATTCAGAAGGTGACTGCACCACTGTATGAGCGCGTGAAAGACAAGGATTCTGTGACCAAGATGCAGTATGTGGATATGCATCTCTGGCTGGTACATGATATTCTGATGAAGGGGGATAAGATGGGAATGGCCAATTCTCTGGAAGTGCGTGTCCCGTTTTTGGATAAAAAAGTACTGGAGCTTGCCCAGACACTGCCGTTGCATTATAAAGTGAGAGCACCGAAGACAAAAGTGGCACTTCGCGGGGCGGCAGAAAAGGTGATCCGCAGTAAGACTGCAGAGAAGAAGAAACTGGGATTCCCGATTCCGATCCGGGTATGGCTCAAAGAAGATGCGTATTACAATCGGGTAAAAGAAATGTTTCTTTCTGATGCGGCAAAAAAATTCTTTGATACAGAGCTTCTTGTGAAAATGCTGGATGAACACAAGCATGCAAAACATGCAAATGAAAAGACAGATAACAGTCGGAAGATCTGGACTGTCTACATTTTCCTTGTATGGTATGACCGGTTTTTTGAACATGGAAAACCGGTGCATCCGGCAATGAGCGCAAGATAACCGAGTAAAATAAAAACAGGGGAGATGTTATGAGCAGCAAAACGGTACAGCCGATTCGCAGAAGAGAGCAGGGGGAAACGAAAAGCAGACGTTCTGCCAGACAGAAACGGGAGAAAAGAGAGATTGCGCAAAGCAGTGTGCCGACCACGTATTTTGATTATAATCTGATGCTGGTCATTATATTTTTGACTTGCTTTGGACTGATTATGCTCTATAGTGCCAGTGCGTACAGCGCTCAGGCGGATTTTCAGGATGACATGTCCTATTTTATCAAACAGGCAATGATCAGTGCGGGCAGTTTTGGAGTTATGTTGATCGTTTCCAGGATTGATTATCATGTTTATGGAGCTTTTTCTTTTGAAATCTATGTGTTTGCCATGATTATGATGGCGCTGGTGCAGACGCCTCTTGGAACAACGATCAATGGAGCCAGACGATGGATCCAGCTTCCGGGAAATATGACATTGCAGCCATCTGAGATTACAAAGATCGCGATTATTTTGTTTATTTCCTGTGAGATCTGTAAGATGGGAAGAAAAGTCAATGACTGGCTTGGAATCCGGAGACTTCTGATCTATGGCGGGGTGGCAGCAGGTGGAGTGTTTATTCTTACAGACAACTTAAGTACTGCCGTGATCGTAATGGCGATTACCTGTGTCTTGATTTTTGTGGCACATCCGAAGACAAAGCCGTTTTTGATGATCGCTGCCATCGGAGCAGGAATTTTGATCGTGATAGTGGCCATACTTGCGGTTTATGCGACGAACAGTGATAATTTCCGAATCGGAAGAATCACAACATGGCTGGATCCGGAAGGCACTCGGATGGCACCGGCTTCCAGGTGCTTCAGGGACTGTATGCGATCGGATCCGGGGGATTCTTCGGAAAAGGTCTTGGAAACAGCACGCAGAAGCTTGGTATGATCCCCGAAGCGCAGAATGATATGATTCTGAGCGTTATCTGCGAAGAACTTGGCGTTTTCGGAGCAATCGTAGTATTGATCCTGTTCGGACTTCTTCTATATAGATTGATGTTTATTGCAAGAAATGCACCGGATCTGTACGGCTCACTGATCGTGACCGGAATTTTTGCACATATCGCGCTGCAGGTGATCTTAAATATCATGGTTGTAACGAACATGATCCCGACAACGGGTGTTACGCTTCCGTTTGTCAGTTATGGAGGAACTTCGGTTCTGTTCCTGATGACGGAGATGGGACTTGCCCTGAGTGTATCCAGGAGAATTAAGCTTCAGACAGAATAGGAAAAGCAAAAGATATAAAAATGTCTTTTCATCCGACACAAAGTGTGGTATATTAAGTAACGTAGTATTGAAAACCACATATAATAGATGGTGGAAAAAGAAAGTGTGGTTTGGGAGGAAAGACATGAGCTATAAAGTAATTGTTGACAGTTGCGGAGAATTTACGCCGGAGATGAAAGCAGACGGAGGATTTGAACACGTTGCTCTCGGAATTCAGATAGAAGACACTCAGTGGACAGATGATGACAGCTTGAAGCAGGAAGAGCTGCTTTTAAAGATTGCAGAAAGTACATCCTGTGCGAAGACATCCTGTCCGTCTCCGGAAAGATATATGGAAAGTTATCACTGCGATGCCGAACGTATTTATGTGGTGACACTATCGGCAGAATTGAGCGGATCATATAACAGTGCGGTTCTTGGAAAAAATCTGTATGAAGAAGAATATGGGGAAAAACAGATTCATGTATTTAATTCACGCTCCGCTTCAGTAGGAGAGACTTTGATCGCATTGAAGGTTCAGCAGTGTGAAAAGGCCGGGATGACGTTCGAAGAAGTTGTGGAAAGTGTAGAGTGTTATATTGAGGAGCAGCACACTTATTTTGTACTGGAGAATCTGGATACTTTAAGAAAGAACGGAAGACTTACGGGAATCAAATCACTGGTAGCGGGAGCCTTGAATATCAAACCGATCATGGGATCTACTCCGCAGGGAACGATCTGTCAGAAGGAAAAAGCGAGAGGCATGAAAAAAGCACTTGTGAAGATGGCGGACTGCGTGGCAGCAGATGTGTCAATGCAGGAGATAAGATTCTGGCTATTGCACACTGTAACTGTGAGGAGAGAGCAAAAGAAGTGCAGCGCCTTTTAAAAGAACGGTTTGCAGTGAAGTCCAGTTTTATCGTAGATACATCCGGGATCAGTACGGTTTATGCCAATGACGGAGGAATTATTGTTGTAGTTTAGAGTCGGATGTGGTACACTATGTAGAAAGAGTGCAGGACAGAAGCTGTCAAATACATAGGGGACAAAGGAGCTTTTAGATATGAGTCAGGAAAAAGTAGACCGCTATAAACAGGAAAAGGCGAATCGGAAGAAGAACATGAAAAAGCAGCGCATTATGAACATTGTCAGAAAGTGTGTACTGTCACTGGCTGCATTGGCATTGGTGGGATGGCTCGGATATTCCGCATATGTGTCTCATGAGTCAAAGCAGGAACGGGAAGTGGCAGAAGTGAATTATGATGCGGTGAATAATTATCTGAGCGGACTTGGCGAATAAAAGAATAAAGAATGATATGAGAACAGGTTTTGGAAGCCTGTTCTTTTTTTAACCAAATTTTTACAGAATTGTGACATAGATGTGAAAAATGTGAAAAAAGGGTTGAAAAAGGGGGCGTGGTGGTTTACAATGGTTTCAAGTGGTAGGAAGTGGTGAATAGTGGCATAAAGTGGGGCGAAAGTGGAGTCCTGCTTTTAGAAGGGATTCCAGATGTTATTAGGAGAGTTTAATCATAGTATTGATGAAAAAGGCCGACTCATCATTCCAGCCAAATTACGAGATGACTTGGGAGAAAGCTTTGTGATCTGTAATGGCTTGGAAGGGTGTCTTTTTGTGTATTCTCAAGACGAATGGAATCAGTTTGTTGCTGAATTAAATACCTTACCACGGATGAACAAGGATGCCAGAATTTTCAAGCGTTATTTTTTTGGAAGTGCTTCTGAAGGCAGCTTTGACAAGCAGGGGAGAGTTTCTGTACCTGCATCACTTCGAAAAGCTGCACATCTGGAGAAGGACGTTGTCCTGGTGGGAGTTCAGGACCGCGTGGAGATCTGGGATAAAGCACTTTGGGAAGAGCGCAGTATGGTCAGTGAAGAAGATCTGGATGCGATTGCAGAACGTATGGAGGCGATCGGTATCCGAATTTGATTCTGGACAGAGAGTGAATGGAGGATTCTATGGCATTTAAACACACATCAGTTTTACTTGAAGAGACAGTAGATGGTCTGAAGGTGAAGCCGGATGGCATCTATGTAGACGCGACACTTGGCGGGGGAGGACATGCATATGAAGTCGCAAGCCGCTTAAGTGACAAGGGGAGATTTATAGGAATAGACCAGGACGCCGACGCGATTGAAGCGGCGGGCGCCAGATTATCCGGTTTCGGGGAGAAAGTAACAATAATCCGGAGCAATTATTGTGATATGAAACCGAGGCTCCATGAAATAGGAATTGACAAGGTAGACGGGATTGTAATCGATCTGGGAGTGTCTTCATATCAGTTAGATACGGCGGAGCGCGGTTTCTCTTACCGCACAGATGCGCCGCTTGACATGCGGATGGATCAGAGACAGACTACGACAGCAAAAGACATTGTCAATGACTATAGCGAAGCGGAACTTTACCGTGTCATCCGTGATTATGGAGAAGATAAATTTGCAAAGAATATTGCAAAACACATTGTGATGGAGCGCGGAAAGCATCCAATTGAGACAACAGGACAGTTAAATGAAGTTATCAGAAGAGCCATTCCGATGAAGTTTCAGAAAACATCCGGACATCCGTCCAAAAGGACATTTCAGGCAATCCGGATCGAGCTGAACAGAGAGTTGGATGTACTTCGGGAGACTCTGGATGATATGATCGATATGCTGAATCCGGGAGGTCGGATCTGTATTATCACGTTTCATTCTCTGGAAGATCGGATTGTAAAGAGTGCATTCCGAAAGAATGAAAATCCGTGTACCTGTCCAAGTCACTTTCCGGTTTGTGTATGTGGAAACATATCGAAAGGAAAAGTGATCACAAGGAAACCAATTCTTCCTTCTGAGGAAGAGTTGATGTATAACAGCCGTTCAAAAAGTGCCAAACTTCGCATTTTCGAACGAAGCTGAAAAAAATGAGGGTGAGTATCTGAAAAAATAAAATCTGCCGGGAAGGGGAGAGCCCGGCAGATTGTACGTGGAAAGGGGCAGACCAAATGGCTGCAGGAAAGAGAACTACATACAGAAGACAATCTAATACAGGAAACAGATCTGGACAGTTCTACGTCTATGGAAATGTAGCGCATCAGCCGAAGGTATTGCCAAATCAGGAGAAACAAGCAGTGGAAGTACGTCCTAAAAAACGGACAAGCAGTCAGGTGAAAAAGAACCGCAGGCGTGCATTGGATATGAGCCCGATCTATACAGGGTTTTTGACAGTGGCGGCTGTTTGTGCGGTTTTCATCTGTGTCGTATATCTGCAGCTCCAGTCAGAACTCGTGCAGAGGTCAGAAAATATCACGGCTCTTCAGGAAGAGTTGTCAGATCTGACAGAGGCGAATGATACGGCATACAATGCGCAGTAGATTCTGTGAATCTGCAGGAAATCCGGGACAAAGCAATGAATGAACTTGGCATGGTATATGCGGCGAATGGTAATGTGGTGGAGTATGACAGCCCGACCAGTGATTACGTGAAGCAGTATAATGAGATACCATCTGACGGGATTCTTGCAAAGTCAAAGGACGTGTCAAAATAGGAAGATGTAATGACAAGAAGACGAAGAAAAAATCCATTTCAATTTTTAACAAAGAAATTTCCGAAAAGGATGCAAAAGAAGCTGGTAATGCTGTTTGTGGCAATTATACTGGCTTTTGTTGTTCTTATCGGAAGAATTACGTATATCAATGTATTCAAAGGTGGAAAGTATACCAGGATCGTTCTGAACCAACAGCAGTATGGAAGCAGGACCATTCCGTATAAACGAGGAGATATCGTAGACCGGAACGGAACAAAAGTAGCGACCAGTGAGCGTGTGTATAATGTGATCCTGGATGTGGTGGTTGTGACAGACGAGGGAGAGAGCGATAAGTATATCGATTCCACACTGGACGTTTTAGAAGAATGCTTTGGTATTGACAGTGAAGAAGTAAGGGATACGATCAAGCAAATCCGGACAGCCGTTACGAGGTTTTAAAAAAAGGCGTTTCTTATGAAGATGCCAAGAAATTCCAGGAAATTGACGAGGATGATAAAAAATATCCGAATGTTCAGGGGGTCTGGCTGGAGGATGATTACCAGCGTACATACCCTTACAACAGTCTTGCAAGTGATGTGATCGGATTTTCCGTATCCGGAAATCAGGGAGCAATCGGCATTGAAAGTGCATACAATGATATTCTTAACGGTACAGACGGAAGAGAATATGGATATTTTGACAGTGCTTCTTCAGTAGAACGTACTGTGAAAGCGGCAAAGAATGGAAATACGGTAGTGTCCACGATCGACGTTACACTGCAGAGCATTGTAGAAAAATATATTCTGGAATTTAATGAGGCACACAAAGGAGAAGAACGGGAGGATGAGCTGGGAAGTAAGAATACGGCTGTGATCATAATGGATCCGAACAGCGGAGAGATTCTTGCAGAGGCTTCATACCCGAATTTTGATCTGAATAATCCAAGAGATCTGACGCCGTGGTATACGACGGAAGCGTTGGCAAAAATGTCAGATGATGATAAGCTGAATGCAATGAACAATCTCTGGAGAAATTTCTGCGTCAGTGATGCCTTTGAACCGGGATCGACAGCCAAGCCGTTTACTCTGGCCACAGGTCTGGAGACCGGAACTTTGACCGGTCAGGAAACCTATGTATGCCAGGGTGGTACATGGAAAGGTGACTGGTATATTCAATGTCACAATACGTCAGGGCATGGGACAGAGAATGTAGATCAGGCAATCGCCAATTCCTGCAATGTGGCTCTGATGGCTATGGCCGATAAGATCGGAGTGGAAGATTTTATCCGGTATCAGCATATCTTTGGGTTTGGAGAGTACACGGGAATTGACCTGCCGGGAGAGGCGTCCACAGAAAATCTGATCTTTACTGCAGAGAATATGGGGGAGACAGATCTTGCAACGTCTTCCTTTGGGCAGAGTTTCAATGTAACGATGACACAGATGGTGTCGGCATTTTCTTCTCTGATCAATGGCGGGTATTATTATCAGCCTCATGTGGTGAAGCAGATTCAGGATGAAAACGGAAACGTGATTGAAACAAACGATCCGACTTTGCTTCGAAAAACGGTATCAAAACAGACTTCTGACCGTGTCAAAGAAGCGCTTCGCGCGGTAATGACAGACGGAACCGGAGTTCCGGCAAATGTAGAGGGATACGACATTGGCGGAAAAACCGGAACAGCGGAGAAGCTTCCGCGAGGGAATGGAGACTATCTGCTTTCTTTTATTGGATATGCACCACAGGAAAATCCGGAAGTTGTGATCTATGTGGTCATCGATGAGCCAAATGTGGAAAATCAGGAATTAAGTTCGTATGTTCTGGAGCTGTCACAGAAGATCATGGCGGAAGCATTTCCATATCTGAACATTACAAGAAACGGGGATGCACTGCCAGAGGACAGCGGTGTAAGAGAAGACGTACAGCAGGATTTCGATGAGAACTTCGAAGATACCTACAGTAATCAGGATGGCGCCTATATCGATCCGAACTACCAGCCGGATTATGATAGCTGGGCAACCTCTCCGGAATCATCGGAAACAACAGAATAAAACAGGAATAACCTTACAGAAGAGAAAATATGTTGTATAAAGTCTTCTGTAAGGTTTTTTATGAAAAATAAAACGTATCATAAAAAGAAAATTCTGGTAGTGTTTACCTGCGCGTTTCTGATTTTGACAGGTTTGATCGGGCGACTGGTCTATCTGATGGTGTTTGATGCCGAGTATTATCAGAAACGAGCCGAGGATCTGCATAAACGGGAACGTAAGATCAAGGCAGCCAGAGGAGAAATCGTGGATCGAAATGGCGTTGTGCTTGCTACAAACAAAACAGTGTGTACGATTTCTGTGATCCACAGTCAGATCAAGGAACCCGAACGGGTGACGGAAATTCTCGCAAAAGAGCTTGAAATGGATCAGGCAGAGGTGAGAAAGCGAGTGGAGAAGGTCTCTTCCATGGAAAAAGTAAAAACCAACGTGGAAAAAGAAGTGGGAGATAAGATCCGGGAGTATAATCTGGATGGAGTCAAGGTGGATGAAGACTATAAGCGATATTATCCGTATGACAGCCTGGCATCCAAGGTGCTTGGATTCACAGGAGGAGACAATCAGGGGATCATTGGTCTGGAAGTGAAATATGAAGAGACATTAAAAGGCAGCAACGGAACCATTCTCACGACAACGGATGCAAGAGGAATCGAACTGGATGCGGTCGCGGAAGGCCGGATCGAGCCTGTGGCCGGCAAAACGCTGGAGATCAGTATGGATTATAATATTCAAAAATATTGTGAGCAGGCGGCTGAAAAAGTCATGCGGGAAAAACAGGCGGACGGAGTGTCGATTTTACTGATGAATCCGCAAAACGGAGAAATTCTGTCTATGGTCAATGTGCCGGAATTTAATCTCAATGATCCGTTTGAATTGAATACAGGAGAAGAACTGGAAGGAGAAAAATTGCAGGATGCGTTAAATGCAATGTGGAGAAATCGATGTATCAATGATACGTATGAGCCGGGATCCACATTTAAGATCATTACGTCTGCAGCCTGCCTGGAAGAGGGAGTCGTGACACCTGAGGATACCTTTTCCTGTCCGGGATACCGCATGGTAGAAGACAGAAGAATCCGGTGTCACAAAGTGGGCGGACATGGCAGTGAAACCTTTGTTCAGGGAATTCAGAATTCCTGCAACCCGGTGTTTATCGATATTGGTCTGCGTCTCGGAGCAGAGCGGTTTTATGACTATTTTCAGCAATTCGGACTTCTGGATCTGACGGGAATCGATCTGCCGGGAGAGGCGGGAACCATTATGCATCAGGTGGAAAATATCGGTCTGGTGGAGCTTGCCACCATCAGTTTTGGACAGTCATTTCAAGTTACGCCGGTTCAGATGGCAGTGACAGTCAGTTCCATTATCAATGGAGGGCGAAGAGTTACCCCGCATTTCGGAAAAGCCGTTCTTGACAGGGAAGGAAATGTGCTGGAAACATTGTCCTATGAAGAAAGATCAGGTGTGGTATCAGAGAAAACATCGAAAACGATGCAGACACTTTTGGAGGGAGTTGTTGCCAATGGGTCCGGGAAAAATGCATATATCGAAGGATATTCCATCGGCGGAAAGACAGCCACCTCTCAGACACTGCCGCGAAGTGCGAATAAGTACATTTCTTCCTTTATCGGATTTGCACCGGCAGAGGATCCGCAGGTACTGGGAATGGTGGTGATCCATAATCCGCAGGGGATTTATTATGGAGGAACGATCGCCGCACCGGTCCTTCGCAGTATTTTTGACAATGTCCTTCCATATCTCGGGATTGAAAACAGTAGGTAATGCGGTATACTAATTGAGATATTGAAACAAAAGAGATGAAGAGGTGGAAGTATGAGTTATCATGTAGTAATACCGGTATTGGTATCGTTTGCTTTGAGCCTGGTGCTCGGACCGATCGTAATACCATTCCTTAGAAAACTGAAAATGGGACAGACAGAACGGGAAGAGGGAGTACAGTCTCATTTGAAGAAGGCAGGAACGCCGACCATGGGAGGAATTATCATTCTGGCCAGTGTCGTTATCACGTCCCTGTTTTATGTAAAAGATTATCCGAAAGTGATTCCGATCCTGTTTCTGACGCTTGGTTTTGGTCTGATTGGATTTCTGGATGATTATCTGAAGGTTGTGATGAAACGTTCAGACGGTCTGTATCCGAAACAGAAGATGGCACTCCAGCTGGTGGTGACAGCAATTTTTGCATATTACGTGTTTAAAGTGGCAGACATTCCGATGTCTATGCTGATTCCGTTTTCCGGTGGAAAATACTGGGATATCGGCTGGCTGGCAGTTCCGCTTTTATTTATTGCAGTGATCGGTACTGTAAACGGAACGAATTTTACAGACGGACTGGACGGACTGGCATCCAGCGTGACGGTTCTGGTAGCTACGTTCTTTACGGTGGTTGCTATTGGAACAAAGAGCGGAGTAGAGCCGATCACCTGTGCGGTTGTAGGTGCGCTCCTTGGATTTTTATTGTTTAATGTATATCCTGCGAGTGTGTTTATGGGAGACACCGGTTCTCTTGCACTGGGCGGTTTCGTGGCAGGAACGGCGTATATGATGCAGATGCCGTTGTTTATCATTATTGTAGGGCTGATCTATCTGGTGGAAGTGGCATCGGTGATGATCCAGGTTACATATTTTAAGAAGACCGGTGGAAAGCGTTTCTTTAAAATGGCACCGATCCATCATCATTTTGAATTGTGCGGCTGGTCAGAGACAAGAGTTGTGGCAGTATTTTCAATTGTGACTGCACTGCTCTGTCTGATCGCATTAATGGGGGTATAGACATGAAGTTTAAAGACAAAAAAGTACTGGTGTTTGGTTCCGGTATCAGTGGTGTTTCTGCTGCGGCTCTGCTGCTGCAGGAAGGTGCAGAAGTCGTATTGTATGATGGGAATGACAGGTTGGATGCGGCAGGAATCAAAGAACAGATCGAAGGACAGGCAAAGGGGAGCGTAAGCGTTGTTCTCGGAGCATTTCCCGAGGCGCTTCTTTCAGAGCTTTCTCTGGTTGTGATGAGTCCGGGTGTTCCGACAGATTTACCATCGGTGAATCAGATGCGGGATGCAGGGATTCCGATCTGGGGTGAAATTGAACTGGCATATGTCTTGGTAAAGGGGATGTGCTGGCGATCACCGGAACAAATGGAAAGACGACCACGACAGCACTGCTTGGTGCAATCATGAAAAATTTCCGGGAAAGCACATTTGTTGTAGGCAATATCGGCAATCCTTACACGAGCGTTGTGCGGGAGACAAAGGATGATTCTGTTATTGTGGCAGAGATGAGCAGTTTTCAGCTTGAGACGATTCACACATTCTGTCCCAAAGTCAGTGCGATCTTGAATATTACGCCGGATCATCTGAACCGCCATCACACGATGGAAGCTTATATCGAAGCCAAAGAGCAGATTGCAAAAAACCAGACAGAAGAAGATGTCTGTGTTTTGAATTATGAGGATGATGTGACCAGAAAATTCGGAGAAAGAGTCAAAGCGCAGGTGATTTATTTTTCCAGCCGCCGCAGACTGGAAAAAGGAATTTATCTGGAAGATGGCAATATCATCTATTGCAGAGAAAATCCGGAGAAAGTCTGTCATGTGGATGAATTAAAACTGCTTGGAATGCATAATTATGAAAATGTAATGGCAGCTGTGGCTATGGCGGCAGCGTATCACGTTCCGATGGAGATCATCCGTAAGACCATTCGGGAATTTACGGCAGTGGAACATCGGATCGAGTTTGTGGCAGAAAAGAACGGGGTTGCATATTACAACGACTCCAAAGGCACAAATCCGGATGCCGCGATCAAAGGAATCCAGGCAATGAACAGGCCTACATTTTTGATCGGCGGAGGATATGACAAGGATTCTTCTTATGATGAGTGGATTCAGTCTTTTGACGGTAAGGTAAAAAAACTGGTGCTTCTCGGAGCGACAAAAGAGAAGATCAATGAGACGGCAAAAAGGCTGGGATTTACAGATACGATTCTTGCAGATACGTTTGAAGAGGCGGTCAATATCTGTGTAGAACAGGCAGAACCCGGAGATGCAGTTCTTTTGTCTCCGGCGTGTGCAAGCTGGGGAATGTTTAAGAATTATGAAGAACGCGGAGATAAATTCAAAGAACTTGTAAATCAATTATAAGGAGTGGATCTGCATTGAAGCATCCGGCAAAAAAGCAGCGGTATGATTATACTCTGCTTGTGGTGGTATTGCTCCTGGTCGGGATTGGTCTGATACTGCTATACAGTACCAGCGCCTATAATGGCCGGGTAAAGTTCCATGATTCTTTTTACTATTTGAAAAAGCAGGGATTTGCGACAGCGTTGGGACTGGCAGGCATGTTTATTGTGGCAGGGATCGACTATCACAGGTGGATTCCTTTTGCAAAGCTTGGATATGTCACTGCAATCGTTCTGTCTGTAGCAGTCATGTTTATAGGAGATGAGTACAATGGGTCCAAAAGATGGCTTTCTTTGGGACCCATTTCTTTTCAGCCGTCTGAGTTTGCGAAAGTGGCAGTCATTTTATATTTGTCCTGCGTAATCTCAAACCAGGCAAGAAAGATGGAAAATTTACAACACTTGTCAAAGTTATGCTGCCAGTTCTTCCTGTGGTAGGCCTGGTAGGTGCAAGTAATCTAAGTACGGCCATTATTATCCTGGGAATTGCGGCAGCACTTGTTTTTGTGGCAAGTCCGAAGTATGCCCAGTTTCTTGGAATGGGTGCGGCAGCGGCAGGGTTTATGGGGATATTTCTGGCACTGGAAAGTTATCGTCTGGAGAGACTTGCAATCTGGAGAAATCCGGAAAAGTATGAAAAAGGGTACCAGACACTGCAGGGACTTTATGCCATCGGTTCCGGAGGGCTGTTTGGAAGAGGGCTTGGAAAAAGCGTACAGAAGTTGGGATTTCTGCCGGAAGCCCAGAATGATATGATTTTTTCTATCATCTGTGAAGAACTGGGACTGGTCGGAGCAAGCCTGATCATTTTATTGTTTCTGATTCTGATCTGGCGCTTTTTTGTGATCGCAACACATGCGAAGGATCTGACCGGTGCCTTGATCGCAACAGGAGCGATGGCGCATATGATGATTCAGGTGATCTTGAATATTGCGGTTGTGACGAACAGTATTCCCAATACCGGGATCACGCTCCCCTTTTATCAGCTATGGGGGAACTTCGGGTGGTATTTCTGCTGTTGGAAATGGGGCTTGTGTTAAGTGTGTCTAATTTGGTAGAATAAGCAGAGAAAGAAAAGGAGGAAGCCTTATGAAACAAAAGAAAAAGAAGATTCGAATGGCGGCACTGATTACAGTCCTGTCGGTACTTGTGTTATTTTTTGCGGTATTTCTTCTGTTTCAGACAAGGAAGATCGAGGTGACCGGAAACCAGTACTGTCAGGACGAAGAACTGGTAAAATGGGTTCAAAAAGACAAGTATGCATTCAACTCCATCTATATCTGGTGGAAGTATAATTATGGAGATGTGACAAAGCCGGCAGCGATCGAATCCGTGAAAGTTTCAATTAAAAACCCATGGACGGTCGTGATGAAGGTAAAAGAGAAGGAGTTTCTTGGTTATTTTGATTACCAGGGAGAGTTTTTGTATTTTGATGAGGACGGAACAGCTGCGTTAAAGACAACGGAAGTGATTCCCGGGGCGCCGTTTATCGAGGGATTGGAGCTTAATACCAAAAAGTGAAAATGAACAAAAAACTCCCGGTCACAGATCAGGATATTTTTGAACGTATCGTGGAGGTGACAAGACTTTCCAACAAATATGAACTTTCTTCCGACCGGCTTACCTGCAGTGACGGAGGAGTCAATCTGATTTTCGGAGTGGTCACAGTGCAGCTGGGAAAAGGAAACTATGAGATGAAGATCGCACAGATTTCGCCGATCCTTGAGAAGCTTAATGAAAAGTTTGCGGGGCAGGCAGGTGTACTGCACCTGGAGAATTATGAAACGTCCGGTACTTCCGTGCGTTTTGTACCGGAGAAAGCAGCGGAAACAGAAGCAGATGAGGGCCAGGACGCCGGACAGACGGACGAAAATCAGTCAGGAGAATCTGAAGCTGCACAGACGGATCAGACATCTGCAGCAGGAACCGGTGAAGGAGAAACAACTGAATAAAAAAAACATAAAATACACAAAAATCTATTGATTATTTGCGTGAAAGACTATATTATATACTTATTGAATTCTATTGTTCATACATATTTATGATGGGATGTATAAAATAAGTTGATAGGACGACGAAGGAGGAACTACCCTTGTTAGAGATTAAGACAAACGAATCAGAAGCAGCTGCAAGAATTATTGTTGTCGGAGTCGGCGGAGGCGGTAACAACGCGGTAAACCGTATGATCGATGAGCAGATTGCAGGTGTAGAATTTATAGCAGTGAATACAGATAAACAGGCACTGCAGTTATGCAAAGCACCAACATTGATGCAGATTGGCGAGAAGCTTACAAAAGGACTTGGTGCGGGAGCACAGCCTGAAGTAGGTGAGAAAGCAGCAGAGGAGAGTGCAGAAGAGATTTCCGCAGCACTCAAAGGCGCTGACATGGTATTTGTCACCTGTGGTATGGGTGGTGGAACCGGAACAGGAGCAGCTCCTGTAGTCGCACGTATCGCAAAAGAGCAGGGCGCACTGACAGTTGCAGTTGTGACAAAGCCGTTCCGTTTTGAATCACGTACAAGAATGGCGAATGCACTGGCTGGTATTGATAAATTAAAAGAGAATGTAGACACGATGATCGTGATTCCGAATGATAAACTTCTGGAAGTAGTAGATCGCAGAACGACAATGCCGGAAGCATTGAAGAAAGCGGATGAGGTTCTCCAGCAGGGTATTCAGGGTATCACAGACCTGATCAACGTACCTTCTCTGATTAACCTTGACTTTGCAGATATTCAGACAGTTATGAAGGATAAGGGAATCGCACACATCGGTATCGGTGAGGGACGCGGTGATGACAAGGCTCTGGAGGCAGTAAAACAGGCTGTTGCCAGTCCGCTGCTTGAGACAACGATTCAGGGAGCATCACACGTTATCATTAATATTTCCGGTGATATCACTCTGATGGATGCATCTGATGCTGCTGATTATGTACAGGAACTTGCAGGAGAGAATGCAAATATTATCTTCGGTGCGATGTATGATGATACAAGATCTGATGAAGCTACAATTACAGTTATTGCAACAGGACTTCACAATGTGGGTGGAAGTGCATCCAAGTTAAAAGCAAGACTGGAAGGACAGCAGAAGATGGGATCTATTCTTCCAAATGCGGACAAGTTTGCAAGAACACCGGCAGCAGAGTACGGTGCAGGAAGAACAACAACAGGAAATTCCACAATCCCGACCCTTCAGGGACAGGAAGAGTGCCTTCAAGCACAGTAAAAGAGCAGTCCATTAAGATTCCGGATTTCTTTAAAAAATAATAAAGTCAGTTTGGGACAGGTTTCGACAAGAGACCTGTCCTTTTTTCCTTTTCACACGATTGTTGTCGAAATAAAGTCTGTTTCTCTGTCAGTTTCTGACAAATTTTCAAAATGATTCTGATTATAATAAATCTTGTTTGAGTGCCAAATCGATTTAGTACCAACGAGAAAGAGGGTGGAACATGTACTATGAAGTATACATAGATGTCATGTTTTTGGTGAATTTTATGATGGACGTCCTTATCCTGTTTTCTGTAAAAGCCTTGATGAAGATGCCGGGCAGTACGAAAAGAGTGATTGCAGGCGGTCTGGTCGGATCAGGACTTTCCTGTCTGGTGGTAATTTTGCGGCTGCCCGTGGGAATCACAATGGCAGTGCTTCATATGCTTGTCAGCAGCGGGATGGTGGTATGCGGTCTTAAAATTCGCAGCTTTTCGGAATTTTTAAAGTGTTATATTTTATTGTATTTTGTTTCCGTTTTGATTGGCGGGATTCTGGGAATGTTAAAACCCTATGTGAAATACACAAGTCTCTATTTTGCTGTTGTGATTGGCTGCTATTACACAATCCGCGCGATCTGGGAGTTTTTGTGCCGGCTTCAGAAGGAGGAACTCAAGATTTGCCGGATCATCTTGTATCAGGAAGGAAGCTGCTGTGAGATACGCGGGCTTTGGGATACCGGAAATGTGTTGAAAGATCCGCTGAGTGAAAAGCCGGTATGTATTTTAGAGCAAAGCACAATAGAAAAGCTGACCGGAGAAAAGGAAAACTTGAAAGGGTTTCATCTGATTCCATATCGGACAGTAGGAAAAAGTGGTGTCATGCCGGTATTTGAATTAGAGAAAATGTATATTGTACAGAAAAAACAGTGGATTTATCGTCCGCTGGTCGGGATATGTGAAGAACAGATATCAGAACAAGGGATGTATCAAATGATCATCAACCTGAAATATTAGGAGGAAGAAAAAATGGTTGTAAAAGTAGCAATGCCGCAGCAGTTTAAATTAAAAGTAGTACCCAGTCTGAAAGGGCTGCTGTTTCCGAATCAGAAAGAGGTTCATTACATCGGGGGGTCTGAAGTGCTGCCGCCTCCGTTGGAGACAGAACGAGAAACAGAGGTGATCAGAAGACTCGGATCAGAATATGATCAGGAAGCAAAAAAAATGTTAATTGAGCACAATTTGCGTCTGGTCGTGTACATAGCAAAAAATTTGATAATACCGGAGTGGGAGTAGAAGATCTGATCTCGATCGGAACAATCGGTCTGATCAAAGCAATCAACACATTCAATCCAACCAAAAAGATCAAGCTTGCGACCTATGCATCCCGATGTATTGAAAATGAAATCCTGATGTATCTGCGAAGAAACAGTAAGACTAAAATGGAAGTTTCCATTGATGAGCCTTTAAACGTGGATTGGGACGGCAATGAACTGCTGTTGTCTGATATCCTCGGAACAGAGGAGGATACCATCTATCGGGATCTGGAAACGGAAGCGGAGAGAAAGCTTCTGGTGCGTGCCATCAACCAGTTGTCCAGCAGAGAAAAGCTGATTGTCAAGATGCGTTTTGGTCTGGATAATCCTGATGGAATCGAAAAAACTCAGAAAGAAGTAGCAGATTTACTGGGAATTTCACAGTCATACATTTCCCGTCTGGAGAAAAAGATCATGCAGAGATTGAAGCGGGAAATCGTGCGTTATGAATAAATTAGAAGAATCCTCAAAAAGTGCTTTCACTCCGTAAAAAAGGTGTTATAATGAGAAAAAAGGGTGGTGAAGCTATATGAAACTTACATTTATAGGAGCAGCCCATGAGGTGACCGGAAGTTGTCATTTGCTGCAGGCAGCGGGGAAAAATATTTTAATTGACTGTGGTATGGAGCAGGGACCGGACCTGTATGAAAACCCGGGACTTCCCATTGCAGCGGGAGAAGTGGACTATGTATTTTTGACACATGCACACATCGATCATTCAGGTCTTTTGCCCCTTTTGTGCAAGAATGGATTTAAAGGGCAGATATTGACCACATTTGCCACAGCGGATTTATGTAACATTATGCTTCGTGACAGCGCGCATATTCAGGAATTTGAAGCTGAATGGCGCAACCGGAAGGGAAGACGTGCCGGAGTGCCGGAGTTTGAGCCGCTTTACGTGATGGCAGATGCAGAGGCTGCGATCAATCTTTTCGTTCCATGTGGATATGGAGAACGGCTTCATATTTGCGATGGGGTGGAAATCCGGTTTACAGATGTCGGCCATTTGCTTGGTTCGGCAAGTATTGAGGTCTGGATTACCGAAGGTGAGATTAGCAGGAAGATCGTATTTTCAGGAGATGTGGGGAATGCGGATCAGCCGATCATCAAAGATCCAAGGTGTACGGATACCGCAGATTATGTGGTAGTGGAATCCACCTATGGAAACCGGGTACATTCTTCGGAGAAGATAGATTATGTTTCTGAATTTACGAGAATTTTGAAAGAAACTTTTGATGCAGGCGGTAATGTCGTGATCCCGTCATTTGCAGTGGGACGTACGCAGGAGATGCTGTATTTCATCCGGGAGATCAAAGAACATGGACTTTTGCCGGAATATTCTGATTTTGAGGTATATCTGGATAGTCCGCTGGCAATTGAAGCGACCAAAGTGTTTACAAAAAATATGCGGGAATGCTTCGATGAAGAAGCAATCAAACTGGTGGATGAGGGGATCAATCCTCTGGTATTTCCGGGGTTGAAGACATCCGTTACAAGTGATGATTCGAAACTGATTAATTTTATCGAAAAGCCGAAAGTAATTATTTCTGCATCGGGTATGTGTGACGCAGGACGGATCCGTCATCATTTGAAACACAATTTGTGGAGAAAAGAATGTACAATTCTGTTTGTGGGATATCAGGCAAACGGGACATTAGGAAGGCGGCTTCTGGAAGGTGAGAAGAATATCAAGCTGTTTGGAGAGCCGATCGAGGTTCATGCCAGAATTGAAAGTCTTCACGGAATCAGTGGTCATGCAGATATGAATGGTCTGATAGCATGGCTGAAAGGATTTAAGACACCGCTTCAGCATGTATTTGTGGTGCATGGCGAAGACACTGTGACAGAAGAATTTGCGCAGAAAGTAGAAGAGACGCTTGGATGTCCGACGTGGGCGCCATTCCCGAACGGGGAAGTCGATCTGGCTGCGAATGAGATCTTAAACGAAGGTGTGCGGATTGCCGTGAAAGGCAAGAAGCATCCCAGAAGAAAGCAGACGCTGCATTTGAGCGTCTTATCGCAGCAGGAAGAAGACTTTTGGATGTTATTTACAGACGAGAGGGAATTCCGAATAAAGACAAAGCAAAATTTGAAAGTCAGATCAATAATCTTGCTGATAAATGGGATCGTTGGGAATAGTGAGAAAGAGAAGATCACGGATGGGAGAAATCTCATCCGTGGTTTTTTGTGAGAAAAAATGAGGCTTGTTAATGATTCTGAATACGTGAAATGGTACAATGAAGATAGGAGGCAAAAGATATGAAAGGAAGTCTAGTACCATGTGGTCATACATTTAGTGATTTCCAGATTTATGATGAGAAGACTGCAAAGGAAGAATGTATCAAAATGGTTAGAAATATTATGGAATATTGGAAAGCAGAGGCGGCAAGAATTGAACAGGAACAAATTTTATAAAAAGAAAGTTCTTTTTGAAATTTAGAAATGCACATTGCTTTTTCTTTGTATGGGACTGTCAGATTTAAGACTTTGATTTGTCAAATGAGAGACTAAATAATTAGAAGGAGGCAAAGGCATGACGGCATATGTGTTTTTTATGATTTTCTGCAGTTTGATCGGTGTGGCAGTAGGAGGAATCGCAGTATTTGGCATTTTTGCCATTCGGCGGGCAATCAGAAACAAAAAGCAGGAAAAAGAGTCAGAAAAGAAATAAAATGAAGAAGAGGGCATAGAGGGATACGTGAGCTTGTCAAGGAGTAAAACTTTTTTTATTTTCCGTAAAACCGCATAGACTGCCTGCAGATGGTGAATTCTTTTAATTAGAAACAGGACAGGAGGATTCACAAATGGCAGGAAATAAAGTGGAATTATGCGGGGTAAACACAGCGAAGCTCCCGCTTTTGAAAGAAGAGGAAAAGGAAGAGCTTTTTGCAAGGATCAAGGAGGGGGACGAAGAAGCAAGAGAACAGTATATCAAGGGGAATTTAAGACTGGTACTCAGTGTGATCAAACGATTTTCATCCAGCAGCGAAAATGCCGATGATCTGTTTCAGATCGGCTGTGTGGGACTGATGAAAGCAGTCGATCATTTTGACCCCTCAAGGCTGGTAAAGTTTTCGACGTATGCAGTTCCGATGATCATCGGTGAGATCAGACGATATCTGCGGGACAATAATTCTATCCGTGTGAGCCGTTCTCTGCGTGATACGGCATATAAAGCAATCTACGCCAAAGAAGGATTTGTGAAGAAATATTCCAAAGAGCCTACGGTGCAGGAAATTGCTGAGGAGATCGGGATATCCAAGGAAGATATCGTGTTTGCACTGGATGCAATCCAGATGCCGGTCAGTCTTCATGAACCGGTATACAGCGACGGAGGCGATACGCTGTATATCATGGATCAGGTGAGTGATAAAAAGAACCGGGAAGAAAACTGGGTAGAAGAGCTGTCGCTGGAGGCAGCGATGGAACGCCTCAATGAACGGGAACGTTTTATCATCCAGCTTCGATTTTTTGAAGGAAAGACACAGATGGAGGTGGCAGAACAGATTCAGATTTCGCAGGCGCAGGTGAGCCGGCTGGAAAAAAATGCATTGAAAATAATGAAACAATATCTGTTGGGCTAAAGGCTGTTATTCTTTCCAGTAACAAAATTTCAGAGAAAACTGCATAAAAATGATTTTACGGTTGAAATTTCCAGAACTTCATACTATGATAAACACGTAGAATAGATGGAGGAGATGGAGACGATGATGTATAAGAGTTGTATTTTTGACTTGGATGGAACACTGACCGATACGCTGGATTCTCTTACATTTTCTTGTGAATCTGACCATGAAAGAGATGGGACTGCCAGAGATTACAAGAGAGCAGTGCCGGATGTTTGTGGGAAACGGAAGCAGAGTTCTTCTGGAAAAAGCACTGCGTGCCGCGTCAGAAGAAGCTTTTGAGAGGCTGGAGGAAGCGATGGAAATATATGGGAGAGTCTTCAATGAGAATTGTATGTATCATGTGGCTCCCTATGAAGGAATCGTGCAGCTTTTGGGTACATTAAAAGAGCAGGGAATCAGATGCGCTGTTCTTTCCAATAAACCGGACAGACAGGCGGTTCATGTTGTGGAAACTGTATTTGGAAAAGATCTCTTTTTTAAAGTGCAGGGACAGAAAGAAGGCGTGCCGAGAAAGCCGGATCCGACAGCAGTCCTTCAGATTGCAGGGGAGATGGGAGCGACTCCTGAAGAGACCATCTATATCGGAGACTCCGAGGTAGATATCAGGACCGGACATGCAGCCGGGATGCGCACGATAGGCGTTTCCTGGGGATTTCGAAGCAGAGAGGTCTTAAAGGAAGCGAACGCAGCGTATATCGTGGATACGGCACAGGAGCTTCTGGAACTGATATCCGCATGGGAAGAGAAAAAAGGGAGGTAACGGAGCATGAATGAATACGATGAGGAATGTCTGCTTACGTTTCTGAAAAACAAATCGCAGCTTTTTGACGAGCCGGTGGCAGAGACAATGGAAGAGGCAGAGGCTTTTCTGGAAGACTGTATGGCGGTCGTAGTAGATTCTCTGGATGAAGTAAGAGAATATTTTGAGGAGAGCGGTGCAGACGTGGAGAATATGGATGCGGAAGAACTCGAAGAGGCATCTGAAGTATTCCCGCTTTCAGGTGGACGCTATCTGATCGTGGAAGGGTAAAAGACAATCAAAGATATGCAGGAAGCCGCAGTTTTGTTGACTGCGGCTTTTTCTACGGCCTGCCGGATGGCATTTAGAATGATCTGAGAAGTATAAGGCGCGTCATCGGACAATTCCACGGCGTCCAGTGACTGAGTGTCATAAATCTGGTCGGCAATTTCTTCGATCGCAGGCTGGATCAGAGGAAACATTGTAGTCACGGTTTCATCCAGGTTGGCAAACCGGATGGAATTGATCCTGGAGCTGTCCACAGATACTTCCACTTCCAGATTTGTGTTGTTCAGTGTGAGGGTGGATGTGTAAGTACCAGGTGTATACTGTTTGTGAGATGTTTGCTTTTTGTCTGTATGTCCGGGACCAAACATGACGAAAAGCAGCACGATCAGAAGAATACAAAGGAGCGCGAACACAGCAGTATAGATGAGCTCCTTTGTGTGAAGGACAACGATTTTTGTTTTGGAATCCATAAGAATAATCCCCCTTGTTTTTTATCATTTTATGAGGCATATCCGGAAAATATTCCCTCTTTTGCGTGACAAAAGCCGGGGAATCCTGTAAAATAGGTAACGCAGTTTAAAAGGACAGATTGGAAAAAGAAGAGGTGGACAACTATGTTTATCATTGTAGGACTTGGAAATCCGACACCAGAATATGAGGGAACGAGACACAATGTCGGATTTGAAGTAATAGATGCACTGGCACGAAAATATAATATTGATGTAGATACGAAAAACACAGAGCTTATATCGGAAAAGGAATGATTGAGGGGCAGAAGGTAATCCTGGCAAAACCTCAGACTTATATGAATCTGAGCGGGGAAAGCGTCAGAAGTCTTCTGGACTATTATAAAGTGGACGAAGAGCAGGAGCTTCTTGTCATTTATGACGATATCAGCCTGGGAGTGGGGCAGATAAGGATTCGGGCGAAAGGAAGTGCCGGAGGGCATAACGGGATCAAAAATATCATTGCCCATTTGGGTGGACAGGTATTTCCCCGTATTAAAGTAGGTGTGGGAGAAAAACCGCCGAAATGGGATCTGGCTGATTATGTGCTGGGACATTTTTCAAAAGAAGAACAGGAACAGATGGAAGAGGGATATGAACATGCAGTTTGTGCAGTGAAGGAGATTGTGACAGGCAATATCGAGGCTGCAATGAACGAGTATAATCGGAAAAAGAAGGAAAAATAAAATGATGCAGGCTTTTATCGCACCGCTTGCGGGACTTGCAGAATATCAGGAGATTTTACAGAAGCGAAGGAAAGAAAAGGGGATTCTGCAGATCGCAGGCTGTGTCAATTCACAAAAAACACATTTGATGTATGCGCTTGGCGATGGTTTTTCTTACAAGATCATCGTTTTTTCCAGTGAAGAAAAAGCGCAGAAGGCATATGAAGAATATCGCTTTTTAGATTCCGGGGTATTGTATTATCCGGCAAGAGATTTGTTGTTTTACCATGCGGATATCAAAGGAAATTATCTGATGAAGCAGCGGATGGAAGTGATCCGCAGTATGGTGACAAGACAAAAGAATCAGGAGATTACAGTGATCACGACTATGGATGCTTTTCTGGACGGGCTTTCTCCGGCAGAGGAGATCGTTTCGAAGCGGATTCAGATCTCATCCGGAGATACTGTTGATTTTACTAAGCTTCAGGAGAGACTTTCCTGCCTTGGGTATGCGCGGGAAGTACAGATTGAAGGACCGGGACAGTTTGCAGTGCGCGGCGGGATCCTGGATATTTTTCCGCTTACAGAAGAGGTTTCGGTGCGTGTGGAGCTCTGGGGCGATGAGGTAGATTCGATCCGGACATTTGACGTAGAAAGTCAGCGTTCGATTGAAAACCTGCAGGAAATTGAGATTTATCCGGCAGCAGAACTGCAGAGTCAGAAGAAGCAGTCTTTTCTGGAGTATTTTCCGACAGAAGAGTCGATCCTGTTTCTGGATGAGCCGCAGAGGCTGATTGAAAAAGCAAATGAGATTGAAGAGGAATTTCAGGAGAGCGTCCGCAAGCGGGAAGAGGCCGGGCTGGAAGAAACGCAGGAGCTTACGGTATATCCGGTGCTGGAAATCTTAAACCGGATCAATCAGTTTTACGGAGTGGCATTTACCGCGCTGGAAGGAAAATGCAGGGGGTTAAAGATCCGGGAAACAGATTATATTCAGACGAAGGGTGTCAATCCGTATAACAACAGTTTTGAGATGCTCACAAGGGATTTGAAGCGGCTGAAAAGAAATCAGTACCGGGTGATCTTGCTGTCCGGTTCCAGGACAAGAGCAAAGCGCCTGGCGGAAGATCTGAGGGATTATGATCTGAGCAGTTTCTACAGCGAAGATATGGATCGTGAAGTGCAGCCGGGGGAAATTATGGTGGCATACGGGCATGTGACACAGGGATATGAATATCCGATGCTGAAATTCATGGTGATCTCTGAAACAGATATTTTTGGCAGACAGAAGAAAAAGAAGCGCAGAAAACTATATGAAGGACAGAAAATCCAAAGTTTCTCCGAATTAAAGGTTGGAGATTATGTGGTACATGAAAATCATGGTCTGGGTATCTATCAGGGAATTGAAAAGATTGAAGTAGATAAGATCACCAAAGATTATATGAAAATTTCTTATGCGGGAGGAAGCAGCCTGTATATTCTTGCAACGCAGCTGGATCTGATCCAGAAGTATGCAGGAGCAGATGCAAAAAAGCCAAAGCTGAACAAGCTGGGAAGTAACCAGTGGACGAAAACAAAGAATCAGGTGCGCGGGGCAGTCAGACAGATTGCCAGGGATCTGGTGGAGCTGTATGCGGCAAGGCAGCAGGAGAATGGATATCAGTATGAACCGGATACGGTCTGGCAGAAGGAATTTGAAGAAATGTTCCCGTTTGAGGAGACCGATGACCAGCTGCAGGCGATCGCCGATACCAAGCAGGACATGGAGAGCAAAAAGATCATGGACCGCCTGATCTGCGGAGACGTTGGATACGGAAAGACGGAAATTGCGATCCGGGCTGCATTTAAGGCGATCCAGGACGGAAAACAGGTGGTATATCTGGTGCCGACAACGATTCTGGCACAGCAGCATTACAACACGTTTGTGCAGAGGATGAAAGAATTTCCGGTGCGTGTGGATTTGCTCTGCCGGTTTCGGACGCCTGCCCAACAGAAGAAGACAACAGAAGATCTGAAAAAAGGACTGGTGGATATTCTGATCGGGACGCATCGTGTTTTGTCAAAGGATGTGGAATTTAAGGATCTGGGACTTTTGATCATAGATGAAGAGCAGCGATTTGGCGTGACACACAAAGAGAAGATTAAAAAACTGCGGGAAAATGTGGATGTACTGACGCTGACTGCCACGCCTATTCCGCGGACACTGCATATGAGTTTGATTGGAATCCGCGATATGAGTGTGCTGGAAGAGGCGCCGATGGATCGGATGCCGATCCAGACATATGTGATGGAGTACAATGATGAGATGGTCCGTGAAGCTATTCAAAGAGAACTGGATCGGGACGGACAGGTGTATTATGTATATAACCGGGTAAGTGATATTGCGGAAATTGCAGATCATGTGCAGAAACTTGTTCCGGACGCGACAGTGGCGTTTGCTCACGGGCAGATGGCGGAGCATGAGCTGGAAAATATCATGTATGATTTCATCAACGGAGACATTGATGTGCTGGTGTCAACAACGATTATTGAGACCGGACTGGATATTTCCAATGCCAATACGATGATCATCCATGATGCAGATCGTCTGGGACTTTCTCAAATGTACCAGCTGCGGGGGCGTGTGGGAAGATCCAATCGGATGGCGTATGCATTTCTCCTGTACCGAAGAGACAAGCTGCTAAAGGAAGTGGCGGAAAAAAGACTGGCGGCAATCCGGGAGTTTACAGATCTTGGTTCCGGATTTAAAATTGCGATGCGGGATCTGGAAATTCGTGGGGCAGGAAATCTTCTGGGTGCAGAACAGCATGGGCATATGGAGCTGTCGGATATGATCTGTACTGCAAGATGCTCAATGAAGCGGTAAAACAGTTAAAAGGCGGAACCGAGGAGGAAATCTATACGACCGTGATGGATCTGAATGTGGATGCGTATATCCCGAATTCCTATATTCCGAACGAATATCAGAAGCTGGATATTTACAAGCGGATCGCGGGAATTGAAGATGAGGAAGAGATGGATGATATGCTGGAGGAGCTTATCGACCGGTTCGGGGATGTACCAAGAAAGGTACAGCAGCTTCTTCAGATCGCAGGTCTTAAAGCGCTTGCACATTCAGCTTATGTGACGGCAGTGGAACAAAAAGGAGAAGAATTCCGGTTTACCATGTATGAAAAAGCGAAGGTCAATCCGCAGAAAATTCCTCCGTTGATTCAGAGCTACCGGGGAAATCTGGTGTTTAAGGCGGAGGCAGTGCCGTATTTTGTCTATTATAAAAAGGGTAGAAATAAAAAGGAAAAGGATGAAACGGTTCTGGAACTTGTGAAAAAGCTCTTAAATGATATAAAGAGCTTGTTAGAGGAGAAAAAAGACGTTATAATGAAATAATTAGGTACAATTAGAGGAGGAATTTATGGTTGGATTGAAAAAAAGAGGTGTGATCACCGCAGTTGCCGGTATTTTAGCGGCGGTTACGATAACAGGATGCAGTGCTGCCCCTGATAATGATGCTACAGTAGTAACGGTCGGAACAGAGAAGGTTTCGTATGGTGTTGCTAATTTTTATGCGCGTATGCAGCAGGCGCAGTATGAGTCGTTTTATGCAGGCTGATGGGGATGAGTGCGGACACAATGTGGAGCCAGGAAGTGGAAGAAGGCAAGACATATGAGGAGAATATGAAAGACAGTATTTTAGAGTCTCTGGAAAATATGTATCTTGTAAAACAGCATGCTTCTGAATATAAAGTGGAGTTGACAGACGAAGAAAAGAAGAAGATCGACAAAGCCGCAGAGGAGTTTGTGGAAGACAACACATTGGAGGACAAAGAAGTTGTGTCCGGATATAAAAAATATGTCAAAGAATATCTGGAACTTGCTACGATTCAGCAGAAGATGGATGCACCAATGAAAGAGGGCGTGGATGAAAATGTTTCAGATGAGGATGCAGCACAAAAGAAGATCGAGTATGTCCAGTTCTCTTATACGAAGAAGGATGATTCCGGACAGTCTGTTCAGATGACTGACGATGAAAAGAAGGCAGAAAAAGAAAAGGCACAGACCTTTCTGGATACAGTCAGCGCAGATCCGGACAAGGACATGAATGCAGCAGCTGCTTCGGCAGAAAAAGAAGTGCAGACGGCGACATTTGATTCTGAGTCCAGCACACTGAACGCAGATCTTTTAAAGGCGGCAGATGCGCTGGAAAATGTAGGGGACGTGACAAGCCTGATTGAGACAGACGATGGAATCTATGTGGCGAAGCTGACAAGCAAGCTGGATCGTGAGGCAACAGATCAGAAGAAAAAAGAAATCGTAGAAGAGCGCAAGCAGAAACAGTATGAAGATCAGGTGGAAACATGGCGCAAAGAGACTGACATCAAGGTAGACAAAAAAGAATGGAAAAAAGTAGACATTTGAAGATCAGGGTGTGAATGTAAAACAGACAACGACTGATTCAGAAAATAGAATGTAGGAAAAAGGAGAAGAAATCCTGAAAAAGTGAGGGGGTTCTTCTCCTTTTTATTTGCGCCGTCGGAAAATCTGTATAAGAACAATCAGCAATAAAAGGGCGGACAGACTGTATCCGAGGAAACTGATCCAAGGGAGTCCAAACCACTTTGGAATGCTGTAAATGTCCGAGGCAAGACCTGATCCGATAAACAGGGCAGCAGAAAGAATCGTCAAAAGCACCCGGTTTGTAATGGAATAAACATCACGGCGGAAATGCTCGCCATCAGAAAGCTGCAGGTTGACTTGTGCCTGCCCGTTTTTTGTAATGTTCAAAAGATCAGAAAGCTGGGCAGGGATGTTGAGGGATTTGTCCAGTGAAGTATAAACCTGGCGTCCCTTATGTTTTAAAATGTGCCTTGCATCCAGCTCATGGATCAGCAGATTGGACATATGTACAGATAAAATCCGCAACAGATTTACATCCGGAGCACATGCACTTAAAGTTCCTTCGATCGTGATCATGCTTCGCGCAAGCAGTGTGACATCCGGGGTAATTGCAAGCCGGTGATCCTTGACCAGCTGCAGGAGCCGTTCGATCAGATCGCCAAGCCGCATGGTGCCGAAGTCCATGGAAACATACTTGCTGACAATATCATCAATATCCGTGTACAGGCGGGCATGGTTGACACGCTCCTGAGGTTCGGCAAACGCGAGTAATACGTTTTTCAGAGAATAAATATCATTCTCAAGAAGTGCCGTGATCGCTTTGCGAAGCAGCAGCTTGGTGTTGGAAGACAGATGTCCTGCCATTCCGAGATCCAGCCATGCAATCTGCCCTTTGCTGATCCAGAGATTTCCAGGATGCGGATCCGCATGGAAAAATCCATCCTCCAAAATCTGTTTGCAGTAGTTTTCCGCTGTCTTTTCGCCAATTTCAGTCATGTCGTAGCCAAGACTTTTTAGTTCCTCTATATGATCGATCTGGATTCCGTCGATATAGTCCATGACAAGAAGTCTTGGAGTCGTCAGTTCGTGATACACCACGGGGCAGGTCGTATAGGCGATTTCTTTTTGGTTGGCGTAAAACAGATCTAGATTGGCGGCCTCTTTTTCAAAGTCAATCTCTTCTCTGGTAGTCTCCCAGAGTTCATCTAAATCGTATGAAAGTCGATCAGATTTTTAGTTCCCAGTGTCAGTTTTAAAATACCGGAAGCTTTTTTTAAAAGCCGGATATCATTTTCCATCGTCTTTTGGATGGCCGGTCGCTGTACCTTTAAAACAACCTTTGTTCCGTCTTTTAGCTGTGCGGGATGTACCTGTGCAATGGAAGCAGAGCCAAGCGGAGTCTGTTCGATGGAAGAAAAAATGTCAGAGACAGGTCGCTGTAATTCGGATTCAATGATTGAGACTGCAGTCTCATATGGCATGGGGATCACATCGGTACGAAGCCTTGTCAGCTCCTGACAGTATACTTCCGGGAGCATATCGGAACGCATGGACATGATCTGCCCCAGCTTGACATAAGTAGGGCCCAGATCTTCCAGAATCTCGCGGAGCTTGACCGGTGTCAGACCCGAGGTCAGATGGTGTTTTTTTAAAACTTTTAAAATCTCGTTCAGCCGCCTGCCGGAGGCGGCTGAATCTTCTTCCGTGTATGATGGATACCGGGAAGGATCCATTGTTTTTTGTTCTTTATTCATTCTGATTCTTCGGGTGTCCTTTCATCGGAGGTAATATCTGGATCTTCAGGCTGTTCTTTTCTTGCTTCTTCTGTCTGGGCAATCTTTTCTTTCAGAGCGTTTAATTCCTCTTCGGTCATCTGATCGACAGAATTCATGGCATCTGTATAATTCCTGGTAACGGTGACAGAAATATGTTCTTTGACTTTTTCTTTTGCTGTATGTTTCAGTTCTTCATTGAGCATTCTGCCCTGTGCAACGGTCAGTTCGCCTTTTTCTACCAGATCATCGATCAGTTCTTTTGCGTTTTCTGCAGTAGAGGCGACAGCACCTACACCTGCTAAAAATACTTTTCTTAATCCTTCTGTGAATTCCATAAAGACCATCCTTTCTTGAAGTACATGATTGTCATTTGTTGTTTTCTTTATTATAGCACGTATCAGGAGGAATGTTTCTTACTTTTTTGTTAAAAATATGAAAAAAAGTAAGAGGGAAAAAGCAAAATATGGTATAATTTTCTATATCAGACAGGGGAGGAAACAGGTGTGGAAAAAGTGAGAGAAGAAGGTACTTTTTGCACTGCAGGAAGTACAGAGAGCAGTGATCGGAAAGCAGGAAGTGACAGAGACGGTGATGAAAGCATTTTTGGCGGGTGGGCATGTGCTGGTGGAGGATATTCCGGGACTTGGCAAGACGACCATGGCGATTGCTTTTTCCAGAGCGATCGGACTGCAGAAGCGCAGGGTGCAGTTTACACCGGATGTACTTCCGTCAGACCTGACCGGATTTACCATCTACCAGAAAGAGAGAAATGCGTTTGTATATCATCCGGGAGCCGTGGTCTGCAACCTGCTTCTGGCAGATGAGATCAACCGGGCGTCTCCGAAGACGCAGTCAGCCCTTTTGGAAGTGATGGAAGAGGGGCAGGTGACCGTGGATGGGAAAACCAGGAAGATTGCTCCGCCGTTTCTGGTGATCGCTACGGAAAATCCGTCCGGCTCCGCAGGGACGCAGTTGCTTCCGGAATCTCAGTTGGATCGTTTTATGGTCTGTGTAAAGATGGGATATCCGACAATTCGCGAAGAGATGGAGATTCTGCGAAAAAATGAGAATGGCCGTACGTCAGATGCCGTTCAACAGGTGATGACAAAGGAAGAACTTGAGGAAGCACAGCGGGAGACTGCATCAGATTTTTATGCATGAGCGGATTCTGGAATATCTGGTGCAGCTGGCACAGGCTACCAGGGAACATGAGATGCTGGAGCTGGGGATGAGTCCAAGAGGAACAGTGGCACTTGCAAAGATGGCGAAAGCGGGTGCGTATCTGGCAGGAAGAGAATATGTGGTTCCGGCAGATGTCAGGGGAGTGTTTCGGGAGACTGCACAGCATCGGATCCTGTTAAATACAAGGGCAAGGATCAGCAAAGTAAAACAGAAGGAAGTACTGCAGGAAATTTTGTCCGCAGTAGAATCACCATCATTGAAAAAGCGATAAAAAGGAGCGTATATGGGAAAACGGATGATAACATATCTTCTGGTGCTTGGCGCAGTGGGATATCTGTTTTTGATGTATATTTATCCGGCACTGAGCGGGCTGTTGATTTTTGTGCTTCTGTATCCGGCGGCAGGAATCGTTTATCTTATTTTTGCGGGGAGAGGACTTTCTGCCAGAGTAAAGCGGCTCTCGGATTACGGAGAAAAAGAACAGCAAATGAAAGTCAGTATACAGGTTTGCAGGGAAAGTTCTCTTTGGATCGGAAAGTGCAGGATTCTGCTGGAAATGGAACATGCAGTATCCGGCATCAGACAAAAAGACAGTTTATGGCTTTCTGAAAAGCAGGCAGACTATACATTTGAACCAGACAGGTGCGGAGAGTGGAAGCTGACGATTACAGAAGTGAGAATCTATGATTTTATCGGAATTTTATCTGTGGGTAAAAAGCAGCAGGAAAAGGAGCGATTCACAGTCCTGCCGAAGATCTGTGCAATGCCGGTAGAGATTGGGAGAAGGACGCGGGAATTTCCGGTTGAGCCGGAAACCTATTCCAATGAAAGGGGTGGGCAGGATGCTACGGAAATCTATCAGATCCGGGAGTATCACATTCCGGATCCGGTGCAGATGATCCACTGGAAGATCAGTGCCAAGGCGGGAAAATGATGGTCAAAGAATCCAGTCATCCTCTTGGATGTGCGGTATGTATCAGACTTTGGCTTTCGGATGCAGCGAAAGATTTCAAAAAGCTGGAGCGTATGATGGAGATTTGTGCTTCACTTTCCAGGACTCTGGTAGAAGAACACTGTATGCACGTTGTGGCATGGTTTGATCAGAAAAACGTCCGTGTTGTGCGATGGCGCGTGAAGGATGAGGAGACGTTTTATGAAATGCTCTGGGAGCTGATGGAAGCAGTCCCTGTAGCGAAACGAGAGGAAGAGCAAAGCGGGTTTGAAGAAGTGTTTCGAACACAGAAATTTTCCAGTGTTCTTGTACTGGATGGCCAGGGGATTCAGGGATGGAATGATACCGGGATTATCCAGGTGTGATATGGGGAGAAGGGGTATGAAAAGAAAAAGAAGGATTTGAATCAACATAGCTGGAAAGTTCATATCTTACAGTTTCTTACCGTTGGTTTTGCACTGTGGTCCTGGTGGGAGACTGCCGCCGGAGTGAAATTGACGCAGAAATTACCTCAGGATCAGACAGAGAGGTGGATGGCAGTACTTTTGATCACCGGTTTTTTAGGGAGTGTCTGGCTTGGGACAATGCTGGTAAAAAGAAAGAAGCTCCTGCTTTGTATTTCTGCGGTTTTCTATCTTGTACCAGTGATATATGCGGCGGTTTTGACGTATTTCCCGGATCCGAGAGAATGCTGGCTTCAGATGATTGCAGCCGGATTGTATGTGACAGTGCTTACATCGATGTCTTGTAATGTTCTGCAGAATGTCTGCATTGTGGGAATAAGCTTCGTATTTCTGGCATTTTGTTCGGTCCAGCTGGGAGAGCAGATGGAGCCGATGAAAGAAAAAGAAGATGGGGTATATCGGACGACCAGACGATATGTGAAAGAGCATGTAATCCAGAAAGCAGAAGAGACGTGGAATGCATGGAGTGCAGACAGGCAGACAAGAAAAGAAGCACAGACGAAAAGGAAGAGCAAAAGGAAGAGTCAGAAAAAGAGGAACAAAAAACACAGGCAAAAATCCCGCAGACAGAGCAGAATATGATTCCGGAAGAGACAGGCATGGATTCTTCCGGCGGTATGGAAGATTTGCGGGAGCTGGGCAGCTTTGTCCCCAGGAAGGGTGTGTTGTTCACTGTGACGCAGGAGGAAATGCCGACAGATACGATTTATGTTTCGGAGAAATATGGAAAAGAATATGACGGGGGATCCTGTAGAGAAGGAAGTGCGACGGATCCGGCAAGTGTATATTTGCAGTATCCATCCTCTTTGAAGCAACTTCGCAAATTGTGCAACGAACTGCAGGAAGCAGATTCTTTTGAAGAAGCAGAGCGGTTCGTGGAAGAAACATTAAAACGTCAGGCTGTGTATGATGTAAATCCGGGATCGACACCGTCCGGCGAGGATTTTGCGGAGTATTTTTTGTTTGAAAACCACAAAGGATTTTGTGTGCATTTTGCAACGGCTGCAACCTTGATGTATCGAATGCTGGGGATTCCGGCCAGATTTGCAGAAGGTTATGCCATTCCGGCATCTGCATTTTCACAGCAGGAAAATGGGCAATATGTGGCAGAAGTTGAGGGCAGCATGGGCCATGCCTGGTGTGAAGTCTGGCAGGAGGATACCGGCTGGAAGGTCGAGGATCATACAGGTGCAGCTTCTGCGTTGGAAAATGTGGAGAGGGCAAGAGCATCATCGGATACGTGGCAGCAGATCCGAAAGGCGCTCTTCCAGTGTTTGAAGGTGATCGGCGTTATACTTCTGATGTTCGCGCTGATAATATTGCAGGCGTGGATACGGACTGTGCGGAAACGAAAACGGTGCCGAACGGGATCAATCGATGCAAGGATTCGGTTTGTTTATCAGAGCCTGTACGAGGTTGCAGAGTTTCTGCATCCATCCGGGGAAGATCCATTTTCAATGCAAGGAAAAGAAGCGGTGAAAAAATCTCTTCCGGAACTGGAAGAGGCCGATCTAAACTGGATGTATGACACGATGATGCGCACTATGTTCTATAAAGGCTGTGATATCCGCGATGGAGAACAGATGTATCGTTTGTATGGACAATGCAGAAAAAAAGTAAAACAAGGATTAAACGCCTGGAAAAAGCTGCAGTGGAATGTGATAAAATGTTTTCCATAGATAAAAAACAGATTATGTTTATAAAGAGAAAATGAAGTGACTGTGACAAGTTTTTAGATTTCGTTCATTGCTTTTGCTGAAAGAAACTTGTATACTGGAAACATCTCTGAAAGGAATCCCTTTCAGTTATATCTGAACCGGCAACAGCTGGCATTTCGGATTTTCCCAGTAAAGAAGCAAGAAAAAGCGAATGGAAAACCGGAACGAGGTCTATCATCGAAAAATTAATCGAAAGAATTAGTTATGAAAAGTCCTGTTTCCCGGTAAATTCATTCGGAAAACAGGAGGAATGTGAATGGAAAAAGAGAAGACAACGCAGTTTCTGATGAGACCGAAAAATGACTTTTGTTTCAAACAGTTGATGGCAGATGCACAAATCCGACAGGCATTTTTGTCGGCAGTTACGGGGATTCCCTATGAGGAAATCGAAGAGACAACACTGTTGCCCACCAGTCTTGAGAAACAGTATAAGGAAGACAAGCTTGGAATTTTGGATGTTCGGATCCAATTGAAAAACAGCGGTCAGGTCGATGTGGAGATGCAGGTGGCAGCGTACGAGTACTGGGCAGAGAGAACTTTATTTTATCTGTCAAAAATGTTTACGGAACAGATTCATGAAGGCGAAGGATATGATGTGCTGGAAAAATGTATCCATATCGGGATTCTGGACTTTGAAATATTCGAAGATACGGATGCATTCTATTCCCGGTTTCACTTATGGGAGGACAGCCGGCATATCAAGTACAGTGACAAGCTGGAATTGCATGTATTGGAATTGCCGAAGCTGGCAAAGCACCAGTATCCGGAGACAGAACTGCTAAGTTGGATGCAATTTATCAATGCAGAGACAGAGGAGGAATTCAAAATGGCAGCAGAGAAAGACCCTTATATTGAGAAGGCCTATGAGAGTCTGGTGCATCTGAGTGCAGATGAGAGGGCACGGTTAGAGTATGAGGCAAGAGAAAAGCAGATCCGGGATCACCAGTCTTTTCAAGAATCTATAAAGAGACGGGATATAGGCAAGGGGTGAAAGAAGGGGAAGTAAAAGGTAGAGAAAAGGGCAGGATTCAGGAATGTATTGAGATTCTACAGGAGATGGGAGAAACGAAAGAACATGTTTTGCTTCGATTGAAGGAGAAGTTTAAGCTCTCAGATACGGATGCAAATCAATATTTAGAAAAATACTGGAAAGAGTGAATTGATATACAAGAAAAAGCAACATTTCATGTTTTGTTGACATAGAATGTTGCTTTCTTTCATGGTGGAAGTTCTCTGTATATAAATCATACTTGTTTTCGGGCTGATTGTGAAATTTTTTGAAACACTGTCAGTAGTCTTCGATTATCTTCTGGATCCATGATGCAGAAGCGGACAAATTCTCCCTCTAATCCGGTGAAGGAAGAACAGTCCCGGATCATAAGTCCTTCCCGGATACAGGCTTCAAATACGTCAGATGAAGTCAGTCCAACTTTTTGGATCTGTACCAGCAAAAAGTTGGCATAGCCGGATAGACATAGAAAAAAGGAAGTTCACGCAATTTTGTATACATGTATTCACGTTCGGAAAGTATCAAATTGCGTGTCTTTTTTATATAATCTTTGTCCTGAAACAAAAGTTCGCCGGCGAATGCGCCAAGGCTGTTTAATGACCATGGAATCTGTTTGCTCTTCAATTTTTTGAGAAATTCAGCATTTCCGGTGATACCGTACCCGAACCGCATACCAGGAGCGGCAAAAAATTTGGAAACACCACGCAGTACCATCAGATTCTGGAAATTTTGGGTCAAAGGAACTGCGGTGACGGCATCTACATCAGGTGCAAACTCCACGTACGTTTCATCGATCATCACAAAGATGTTGTGATCCTGACAAAACTCCAGCAGCTTTATCAGCTCCGGATGAAAAATTGCGGAAGAAGTCGGATTGTTCGGATTGCATAAAATAAGAAAATCAATCTGCTTTTTAGCCAGCGCCAGACACAGTTCCTCTACAGACAATTGGAAATCCTGTTCTGGTTTCAGATAAAAGCAGTCGATCGTGCTGTCTGAAAATCCAAGTTCTCTGGAGTATTCGGAATAAGTGGGTCCAAGGATCATCGTATGCTTTGGACGGCGCTCTTCAATCAGCAGGGAAATCAGTTCACTGGAACCATTGCCCGGCAGGATAAAGTCTGCAGGAATCTGACAGTATGTGGAGAGTATGTTTCTAAGACTGGTATAGCTCCGATCCGGGTAGGAAGAGAGCAGATCCAGATGAGCTGCAAGAGCTTTTTTTACCTGTTCGGAAAGTCCGAGCGGATTTACGTTAGCACCAAAATTGACAATATCATCTTTTTTTAATCCGTAGTGTTCGCACACTTTTTCAATATCACTTCCGTGAAATTCCAGTTTTGTATTCATGTATACAATCCCCTTTTAAATTCTTTGATTCCACCGTTGCAAGAAATACAGTGTTGATGTTATAATACTTTATTATAGTGTGTTTACAAAAAAATGCAACGTAAGAAGAATGAGCAGGTGACGAATTTGAAGAATAAAATTAAACGCCTTTCAAAAGGAGATTTTCATATTCCACAGCCGGAGATTATTTTCCCGGAGACGCGGATCATCATGCGTGTCGGAGAAGGCGAGATGTACAAAGGAAGCTTTTCTCTCCAGAATCAGGGAGAGGGGACAATCCGTGGACTGGTTTATCCATCGTCTTTTCGGGTACGCTGTGAGGAGCAGGGATTTGATGGGAATCCGGTGAACATCTCTTATACATATGACGGATCCGGTCTGGTTCCGGGACATGTGGAACACGGAAAATTTACCATTGTGTGCAATGGCGGAGAGTATGAGGTGGCATTTACTGCCATTATTGAAAAGCCGTTTGTAATGACAACTTATGGAAAAGTACAGAGTCTGGAAGATTTTAAGAAGCTGTCTTTTCGGGATCCGGCGGAGGCAGAAAAGCTGTTCCGTTCCAGAGATTTTTATGAGATCCTGAAGTATGAGGATAAGCGGATTCAGGCATTGTATGACAATATGAGAAAATGGGAGCTGGATCAGCAGGCGTTGGAAGAGTTTTTGGTGGGCTGCAAGCAGAAAGAGAAGATTTTTCTGACGCTGGAAGAGGAGAGCAGAGCATTTATTTCTCTTCAGGAATCCAGAAAAGATACCTTTACGATCAAGAAGAATACGTGGGGATATCTGACCATTGATGTACGTACCGAAGGTGAATTTTAAGTGTGGAGCATACCAAGGTTACTACGGAGGAGTTCATCGGGAATGCGTATCGGCTGGAATATATCATCGACTATACAAAGCTCCATCGGGGAAGCAACTTCGGGCAGATCATCCTGGAGTCCCCGTATGAGATACTGACCTATGAGATCGTGGTAGAGAAGGATGTCTGCAGAGATGAAGAGAGACGGGAGCGGGATAAAGAGTTTGCAAGTATTTTAAAGCGCTGTCTTGTTTATGAGAGCGGCAAGCTGGATATGAACACCTGGTGCGAGGAGTCCTTAAAGAAGATCGAGCATTTGCGGAGTCTGGATGAGGACAATGAGATGTATCTTCTGGTACATGCACATATCTGTCTTTTGGGCAAACGGTTTGAAGAGGCAAAATGGATTCTGGAATCTTACAATTACAACCGGTTTGCAATCGGAAAAAATGTAGAGATCAGTTCCTATTATTTGTATCTGACCACGCTGCTTTCCAATGATTCGATCGGGACACGCAGAGTGGCAGAAGAGCTTTCAAAATCCTATATGAAGCATCCCGATAGCTGGAAGATCCTCTGCATGCTGGTGAATGTAGACTCTGAGTACAAGATCATCAGTGAACGTCTCAGAGCTTTGGAGCATCACTTCTATGAGGAAAAGACACGCAGTATCTGGTTCTATCTGGAAGCCTTCCGGTGTTTCCGTGAGAAGAGTTCTTCCTTGAAAAAACTGGGCATCTTTGAAGTGCGGGTGTTGTATTTTGCAGCCAAACACAAACTGATGACAAAGGAACTGGCATTATATACAGCCAATCTGGCAAGTCAGCTGAAAAGCTTTGACCGCTATCTTTATGAGACTCTGGTGCTTTCCTACGGGATGTATGAAGAGTCCATGATCCTGACTGCAATCTGTACACTTCTGATCAAGGGAAGCTGCATGGAAAACTGCTTTTTTAAATGGTATGAAAAAGCAGTGGAGTCGGAATTAAAGATTGCACAGCTGTACGAGTTTTATATGGCTGCGATCCAGCCTGGCAGAGTCAATAAAGCACTGCCGCGTTCCGTGTATCTTTACTTTATGCATGGAAATAATCTGGATTTCCATAAACGGGCGCTTTTGTATTCAAACCTGATCACTTATGAGGATGAATCCAGTGAGATTTATGCGCATTACAGAGATGAGATGGAAGCGTTTGCGTGGAATCAGCTGGAGCGCAGAAATATTGATCCCATGCTCCGCATTATATACAAGCGTTTTCTGACAGAAGATTCTATGGAAGCAGAGCAGATCAAAGCACTGTATGATATCTGCCATGCTTATGAGATCACAACAAAGGTACCGAATATGAAATTTATTCATGTGATCGCAGAGGATGGAACGATCACGCAGAAGGCGCCGTATACGGACAAAGGGGCAAGGGTATTTTTGTATGCAAAGACAGACCGGCTTGTATGGGAAAGTAAGGATGGAAGACATTATACAGATTCTATTCCATATGAAAGCAAGCGCCTGTTCTATGAGCTTCGTTACATGGATATCTGCAAGCGGTATATGAACAGTCTGAAGCAGAACCGTCAGGAGGAGAAGGTAGAAGAGCTTTCTCTTGAGACTGTGCGCAAGTATGGCATTGAAAATTACGGGGAAGAAGAGATCATGGGATTGTGCAGCCGTACGATCCGTGAAAACAATTATGAATGTGATGATTTCCTTACCTACGTGTGTTTTGAGATGTTTAAAAGAAAGCAGTTTGACAGAGTGATCCTGACGTATCTTGCGAATTACTACTGCGGAGCGACTACAGACATGAAACTGCTCTGGAGAGAAGCAAGAGAGTATGAGGTACACACTCAGAAGCTGGCGGAGAGGATCATCACACAGATGTTGTTCTCGGAAGAGTTGTTCGGAGAGGTTCCGATCTTTGAAGAATATTATGAAGAGGGAGCTTATTTCAGACTGCAGCAGGCATATCTGGCGTATATGTCCAGAGAATATGTAGTGGAAGAGCGCAGGATGAGCAGAAGTATTATTGATATCATCTGTAAGGAATATGAAAAGGGTGAAGAAACGATCGACATCTGCAAGATCGCCGTATTAAAATATTATTCCACCAGAGAATATACGACGACTGTGCGTAAGACTCTGAAAAAATTCTTACAGGAGCTGTGCGGCAAGCAGATTTATTTTCCGTTCTTTCTGGCATACGAAAAGGAATGGCTCATTGAGCTGCAGCTTTGGGATAAGACGCTGATTGAGTACAAAGGGCAGAAGGGAAGCCGTGTAATGCTCTACTATCAGCTTCAGAAAGAAAATTCAGAGGCGGTAGATTATGCTACAGAGGTGCTTACGCCGATGTATGAGAATCTCTATGTGAAGAAATTTGTGCTGTTCTCCAACGAGCGGTTGAAATATTATTTCAAGGAGACCATTGATGGCAACACTTACCGAAGTGATAAAGAGTGCTGCATGAAGGATGCTGTGTTTGGAGAATCCGGGCGATATGGACGACTGAATGATATTTTACTTTCAGAGGGCAGTGAAAAAGAAGAAAAGATGAAAGCATATGCACAGGAAGATGCAATCGCCGCGCATATGTTTGAACAGTATTAAGGAGGCTGACTCCTATGGGACAAGGCAATATTATAGGTTACGAGATCAATGAAAAGACCTGTCAGATCAGTTTTTATAATGAAGAAATGGCAGAGCCGGAGACGATGGAAGTAGATGCGGATAATTACCAGATCCCTCTGGTCATCGGAAAGCTGCGTGATACCTGGGCATACGGAAAAGAAGCAAAACGTCTGGCCAGCTTGAAAGAAGGATTCACCGTAAACCGGTTACTGGATAAAAGCCTGGCAGGGGAAAAAATTGAATTTGGAGAAGAATCCTATGAAGCAGTGTGGCTGCTTGCTAAATTTATCGAACTGTCGCTTCAGTCGTTTCCCAAGATCAACGGGATCGTGTTCAGCGTTCCGGAGCTGACGGAAGAGCTGGCGCAGATGCTGCGGGGAATCGCAGTACGGATGAATATTGATAAACGGCATATTTTCATTCAGGATTACAAAGAGAGTTTCTGCAATTATCTGTTTTATCAGCCAAAAGAACTCTGGCAGTATGAGGCGGCGTTGTTTTGCTGTGACAGAAATGAGATTAAAGCGTATATGCTCAGAAGGCTGAAGCCGGGGCTTGGAGGCGGAAAGACGATTTTTGTGACAGTGGACGAAGTGGCAAGTGCACATATAAAAGAACTGGCAGCCGTGTATCCGGTGCTCAATGCGGACAAGGCAAAAGATGCGGATATGAGATTCTGCCGGTTTATTGAAGGCGTGTTTGACAAGCGGATCGTATCTTCGGTCTTTCTGACCGGAGAGGGATTTGAGAATAACTGGTATCCGACTTCTCTGAGAGTCCTGTGCAATGGAAGAAGGGCGTTTATCGGAAACAATCTGTACAGCAAGGGTGCCTGTTATACCGCATACCGCAAGATGTTTATGCACATTGAGGATCCGGTTTATCTTTCCGAAGACAAGCTGACAGATCAGATCACTGTGAATATGCGGGTGAATGGACAGGAGATGTGGTATCCGATCGTATCCTGGGGATCGCACTGGTATGAATCCAACAATCAGTGGGAAGTGCTTTTAGAGGATACAGAAGATATCGAGCTTCATATTGAGTCTCTGGTACAGGGTACGTTAAAGACGGAGGTGATCCCGCTTGGAAGGCTTCCCAAGAGAGGCGAGTATTCCATGCGGCTTCAGATCGAGACGTTATTTTTAGATGAAAAAACATGTAAGATCACGGTGCGGGATGTAGGATTCGGAGAGTTTTTCCCGCCGACCGATTTTCAGGAAGAGAAGATTATACATTTAGGAGGAAATGATGGGAAGTTTAATTCTATGTCATGATCAGCATGCGGCCCATCCGTATGAAATTACGAGGATCCACTGTAAGATATTTACAATGGAAGAGCTGTGCTATTATCTCTGCAATAATCTCTACCTGATCGATTATACGATTATGAACGAGCAGCTGTGCGGATGGCTGGAAGAGGACATCGGGAAAAGGGAGCTTGCAGACCAGCTTCGGGATGTGATCCGGATGCGGGGAAGTGTGGAAAAATTTGTACTCACGATTTTGAAGAGTTCCGGAATCTACAAGGAAGCGGAGATGATCCGAATCCAGAATGTTCTGGAGCGGCTCAAAAACCAGAAGGACATTGAGCGGCAGAAATACAAAGGAGACAATCTTCTGGAAAGTGGAGAAGTGGAAGAAGCGATCCTTGTGTATCAGGCAATCTTAAATGAAGGGGAGGATGAGAATACAGATCCCAAGTTTTATGGAAAGATCTATGCAAGTCTGGGGTCTGCCTATGGAAGAATGTTCCTCTATCAGCAGGCGGCACGGATGTATGACAGGGCGTATCAGATCTGCGAAGATCCAAAGTTGTTAAAGCCGTATTTGTATGCGTCTTATAAGTATATGTCGATGGAGGAATATCATATCCTTCTTACGAAAAATGACACCTATGCGGAGATCAATACAGAGCTGCGCAGCGAGATGAAAGAAATCCGGGAAGGAATCCAGATGGAGATGTCAGAGCAGCTGACAGACAAGTGGAAACAGCAGTACCGGAGGAGTCACATATAGAGTATTTAGTAAAAGTATCCAAATCAGAGTGATCAGATTTGGATATTTTTTGAATTAATGTGATTGATTTTGATTGAAAATGATTATATTATAAGGATAAAGGAAACGAAAATGATTGAAAATGAAAGAAAGGATGAGGAAAATGCTGGCAGAAGAGCGGTTTCGCGAAATTCTTAAGATCGTAAACGAAAAAAAAACAGTGACTGTAACAGAGCTGACAGAACTTCTGGATACTTCAGAGTCTACGATCAGAAGAGACCTGACACAGCTTCATAAAAGAGGAGCCTTGTTGAAAGTCCACGGGGGAGCAACTGTACTGAATGGGGCATATACGACAAAGGATGCAAAGGTTTCAGAAAGAGAGGGGCTGTATGTAGAGGAAAAACGCAGCATTGCAAAGCTGGCAGCGGCTCTGATCGGTCAGGAGGATTTTGTTTATATCGATGCAGGAACGAGCACAGCGTCATTGGCAGAGGCGATTTCAGAGAGGGAGGCCGTGTATGTGACGAATGGAATTCTGCATGCAAAGTGTCTGGCAGAAAAAGGCTGCCGGGTGTTTTTGCCGGGAGGCGAGCTGAAAGAGGATACACAGGCTTTAGTCGGAGGAGCTGCGGTAGAGTGGCTGAATAAGTATAACTTTAACAAAAGGCTTCTTTGGCACGAATGGAATTCATCTGGAGAAAGGGTATACGACACCGGATATCAGCGAAGCACTGGTAAAAGAAGCTGCAATGAAGAGATGCAGAGAGGCATATGTTCTGGCAGATTCGAGCAAATTCGGTCATGTATCATCCGTCACATTTGCGAGGTTTGAAGATGCACAGATCATTACGGATCATATCAGTGATCCGGTATTTCAAACATGCAGTAATATAGAGGAGGCAGAATCATGATTTATACAGTGACATTCAATCCATCATTAGACTATGTAGTACAGGCAGAACAGCTGGTGCCGGGAGAAATCAACCGGACAACAAGTGAAGCAGTTTATCCGGGAGGAAAAGGAGTCAATGTTTCTGTGATCCTTTCCAATCTGGGTCTGGAGAGTACAGCATTTGGATTTACTGCGGGATTCACAGGAAAAGCATTGCAGGAGATGCTCCTGGAGTTTGGCGCAAAGACAGATTTTATACCGCTTGCAGACGGGCAGACAAGGATCAATGTCAAGATCAACGCAGGACAGGAGACAGAGATCAACGGACAAGGACCAAAGATTACAGAAACAGCGATCCAGGAGTTGTTTGAGAAGCTGAAATCCTTGAAGGCAGGAGATGTACTGGTTCTGGCGGGAAGTATTCCGTCGACTCTGCCGGAGAATATTTATGAATGGATTCTGATGTGTTTGAAAGATAAGGATGTCAAAGTTGTGGTAGATGCTACAAAAGATCTGCTGTTGAATGTATTGAAATATCATCCGTTTTTGATCAAGCCGAACAATCATGAACTTGGAGAAATGTTCCAGACGACGCTTACTACAGAAGAAGAGATCATCGCTCATGCGAAAAAGCTGCAGGAAAGAGGTGCAAGAAATGTACTGGTTTCTATGGCAAAAGACGGAGCGATCCTTGTGACAGAAGACGGTGAGATATACAAAAAGCAGCCGCACAATGGCACGGTTGTAAATTCTGTCGGTGCCGGAGATTCTATGGTGGCAGGATTTCTGGCGGGATATCTCAATACTGGCTCTTATGAGCGTGCACTGGAGCTTGGAACTGCAGCGGGAAGTGCGACGGCATTTCAGTCCTGGCTGGCATCCAGGAGGATATTGTAAAACTGCTGGACAGACCGTACAGCGAATATCAGATTTGAAAGGGAAAAGGTATGAAAATCACGGATCTTTTGAAGAGAGAAAGTGTGGAGCTTTCCAGAACACCCGAAAGTAAGGGACAGGCCATTGATCAGATGGTAGAACTGATGGCAAAAGGAGGAAATATCAACGATCTACAGCGTTATAAAGAAGGTGTGTTAAAGAGAGAAGAGGAAGGAACGACAGGGATCGGAGAGGGAATTGCCATTCCTCATGCAAAGACAGATGCCGTCAGTGCACCGGGTCTTGCTACGATGCTGGTTCCTCAGGGTGTGGATTATGATGCACTGGACGGACAGCCGGTACATATGATTTTTTTGATCGCAGCACCGAATACAGAAGATAATGTGCATCTGGAAGTACTCAGCCGTCTTTCCATGCTTTTAATGGATGACGAATTTCGGACAAATCTGCTGGATGCAGCGGATGTAACAGAATTTCTGGCACACATTGATGAGGCGGAGAGAAAGAAATTTCCTGAAGAGTACGGAGAAGAAAAACAGACGCAGGATCAGCCGGAAGAGGGATACCGGGTACTGGCAGTTACTGCATGTCCCACAGGGATTGCCCACACATATATGGCGGCGGAAAGCTGGAAAACAAGGCGAATGATGTTCCCGATTCTGGCAGGATATATCGCCATGGCGCTTGCGGACAGACCGGCATTGATGCCCGGAATCGTAGGAGGTCTTCTGGCAAAAAGCGGTATGACAATGGCTGCAGAGGAGGCCGGCTGGGTGTCTTCTGGTTTCTTTGGCGCACTGATCGCAGGTTTTGCGGCAGGACTGATCATGCTCGGTTTAAAGAAAATTCTGGAAAAGCTTCCAAAAGCGCTGGAGGGAACAAAGCCGATGCTTTTGTATCCGTTTTTGGGAATCGCGGCAATGGGAGCCCTTATGGTATTTGTGGTCAATCCGCCGGTCGGAGCGTTCAATGAGTGGCTGAATCAGGTGCTGGCAAGTATGGGAGAATCCAGCAGAGTCCTGCTCGGAGCAGTGCTTGGAGGTATGGTTCCGCCGATCGGAATTGCTCTGGCGACACTGTTTTTAAAAAACGGTTTACAAAGAGTGAACAGCAGACAGTGGCAACGAATTTCATTATGGGACTTTCCTTTATCACAGAGGGGGCAATCCCGTTTGCAGCTTCCGATCCGCTGCTGTTTCTGGCTGCCGTTGCGGCAGGTTCTGTCGTGGCAATGCTTGGAATCGTTCTGCTGAAAAAACCGCTTGCAGCAAAGTGAGAAAATGTGCAAAAAAATCAGAACAAAAATTGCGAAAAGTGATAAATAAAGCACAATATATAAGAACATCTTATTTATCTGTTGAGAAATAAATAATAAGCCACAGGAAATACAAGGCAGAGGGAATATTGATTTTCCCTCTGCCTTGTATTATAATCTATCTGCGGGATGTGCCGATAATCCCAGATCGAGTGAATGAAATTTAAGAAAAAGGACAGGTGTGAACGTATGAAAAAATTAGAACAGCTTTACGAAGGAAAAGCAAAGAAAGTATTTGCGACAGAAGATCCGGACGTTGTGATCGTAGACTATAAAGATGATGCGACAGCATTCAATGGAGAGAAGAAAGGAACAATCGTAGGAAAAGGTGTGATCAACAACCGTATGACAAACTACATTTTCCAGGTTCTGGAAAAAGAAGGTGTTCCGACTCACTATGTAGAAGAACTCAGCGACCGTGAGACAGCTGTAAAAAAAGTGGAGATCGTACCACTTGAAGTGATCGTCCGCAATGTGGCAGCGGGAAGCTTTTCTAAAAAACTCGGTATCGAGGAAGGAACAAAATTGTTAGCACCTACTTTAGAGTTTAGCTATAAAAATGACGATCTTGGAGATCCGATGATCAATGATTATTTTGCAATTGCAATCGGAGCTGCAACAAGAGAAGAGATCGACAAGATCACAGAGTACACATTCAAAGTGAATGAAGTCTTAAGAAAATTCTTTGATGAGGCAGGAATTGAACTGATCGACTTTAAAATCGAATTCGGACGTTTCCATGGAGAGATCATCCTTGCAGATGAGATTTCACCGGATACATGTCGTCTGTGGGATAAAGAGACCCATGAAAAACTGGACAAAGACCGTTTCCGCAGAGATATGGGAAATGTAGAAGACGCATATCAGGAAGTCTTCAGACGTATTGGAATTAAATAGAAGGAGTTCATCCATGAGTGATTTTGAAAAAGTGGTAACAGGGCTGGGAGAAGAATGCGGAGTATTTGGCGCATATGATATGGACGGACAGGATGTTGCGTCTTCCATTTATTACGGACTCTTTGCACTCCAGCACAGAGGTCAGGAAAGCTGCGGCATCGCAGTAACTGACACATACGGACAGCGCAAGGTGCTGTCACGTAAAGGGTTGGGGCATGTAGATGATGTGTTCAACGAAGAGACATTACGTGAATTGAAAGGCAATCTGGGAGTAGGACATGTACGGTATTCTACAGCGGGAGGTACCCGTGTGGAGAATGCACAGCCTCTGGTAATCAATTATGTAAAAGGAACTCTGGCTATCGCACACAATGGAAATCTGGTCAATGCAGTGGAGCTTCGGGAGGAATTGTCAAAGACAGGTGCAATTTTCCAGACGACTATTGATTCAGAGGTTATTGCTTATCATGTGGCAAGAGAGCGTCTGAATGTTTCTAAGGCAGAAGATGCAGTAAAAAATGCTATGAAGAAGATCAAAGGAGCCTATGCGCTGGTGATCAGCAGTCCGAGAAAGATGATCGGGGCAAGGGATCCGTTTGGATTGAAACCACTCTGTATCGGAAAACGGGACAATACGTATTTTCTGGCATCTGAAAGCTGTGCGATCGCAGCAGTCGGGGCAGAGTTTGTAAGAGATGTCCTTCCGGGTGAGATCGTAAGTATTACAAAGCATGGCATGTCTTCGGACATGAGTATGGCGCTGCCGGAAGAAAAACGTGCGAGATGTATTTTTGAATATATTTACTTTGCAAGAACAGACAGTACGATCGATGGAGTCGGAGTCTATCATTCCAGAATTGTTGCTGGAAAAGCACTGGCACAGTCTTATCCGGTAGAGGCAGATCTGGTGGTTGGTGTTCCAGATTCCGGCCTTGTGGCTGCCATGGGATATTCACAGCAGTCCGGGATTCCTTATGGAACCGCGTTTCATAAAAACAGTTATGTAGGACGTACATTCATTAAGCCGAAACAGAGTGAGCGTGTGTCCAGTGTGAAGATCAAGCTGAACGTGATTCCGGAAGTGGTAAAAGGGAAGCGGATCGTTATGGTGGATGATTCCATTGTTCGAGGAACGACCTGTGCAAATATCATCAAGATGTTAAAGAAAGCAGGAGCGACAGAAGTACATGTGAGAATCAGTTCTCCGCCGTTTTTACATCCGTGCTATTTCGGAACAGACGTGCCGTCTAATGAGCAGCTGATCGCGCACTCTCATACAACAGAGGAGATCTGTGAGATGATCGGAGCAGACTCTCTGGGCTATATGGAAGTAAGAAAAATTAAAAGATATGGTAGGCGATCTGAAGTTTTGTGATGCCTGCTTTACAGGAAATTATCCGATGGAGGTGCCGGGAGAAGATATCAGTCTGGCATTTGAATAGGAAAAAAGGAGAATACGATTATGAGCAATGACCGTTATGTAAGTCCGTTGTCCGAGCGCTATGCAAGCCGTGAGATGCAGTACATCTTTTCACCGGACAAAAAGTTCAGAACCTGGAGAAAACTCTGGATCGCACTGGCAGAGACAGAAAAAGAACTGGGACTGAATATTACAGACGAGCAGATAGAAGAATTGAAAGCGCATGCGGAGGACATCAATTACGATGTTGCAAAAGAGCGTGAGAAAGTAGTAAGACATGATGTTATGTCACATGTGTATGCATATGGTGTGCAGTGTCCGAAAGCGAAAGGAATCATCCATCTGGGAGCAACCTCCTGCTATGTAGGGGACAATACAGATATGATCGTAATGTCAGAGGCTTTAAAGCTGGTGAGAACAAAACTGGTCAATGTGATCGCAGAACTGGCAAAATTTGCAGATGCACAGAAATGTCAGCCGACACTTGCATTCACACATTTCCAGCCGGCTCAGCCAACTACGGTAGGAAAGAGAGCGACTCTCTGGCTGCAGGAATTTGAGATGGATCTGGAAGATCTGGATTATGTTCTGGGAAGTTTAAAACTTCTTGGATCCAAAGGAACGACAGGAACCCAGGCAAGCTTTCTGGAGCTGTTTGACGGAGATCAGGAGACGATTGATAAGATCGATCCAATGATCGCAGAAAAGATGGGATTTAAGGCATGTTATCCGGTATCCGGACAGACTTATTCCAGAAAAGTGGATACAAGAGTATTGAATGTACTGGCCGGAATTGCGGCAAGTGCGCACAAATTCTCTAATGACATCCGACTTCTTCAGCATTTGAAAGAAGTGGAAGAGCCGTTTGAGAAGACACAGATCGGTTCTTCTGCCATGGCATATAAGAGAAACCCGATGAGAAGTGAAAGAATCGCGTCTCTTTCCAGATATGTGATGATCGATGCATTGAATCCGGCAATCACCTCTGCGACGCAGTGGTTTGAGAGAACACTGGACGATTCTGCAAACAAGAGACTGAGTGTGCCGGAAGGATTTCTTGCAATCGACGGAATCCTGGATCTGTGCCTGAATGTTGTGGACGGGCTTGTAGTATATCCGAAAGTCATCGAGAAACGTCTGATGTCAGAACTTCCGTTTATGGCGACAGAGAATATCATGATGGATGCGGTAAAAGCCGGAGGAGACAGACAGGAGCTGCATGAGAGAATTCGTGAGCTTTCCATGGAAGCCGGACGCAATGTCAAAGAAAAAGGTCTGGACAACAATCTTCTGGAGTTGATCGCAGCGGATCCTGCGTTCAACATGAGTCTGGAAGAGCTGAAAGAGACGATGGAACCGCAGAAATATGTAGGTCGTGCGAAAGAGCAGGTAGAGTCGTACTTAAATAATGTGATTTATCCGCTTCTGGAGGAAAATAAAGAAATTCTCGGAGTAAAAGCTGAGATCAATGTTTAGTTTTGCCATAACAGGCAAAGGAGAAGGAGTGTTGCAAAAGAGCAGCATTCCTTTTTCGCATACCAAAGAAAAAGCAGGGAGAATGGAAAAAGAATGAGAACAAGTGGCGATTGCGTTTGGGAGAAACAGCATATCTGGAACATACCGGATGGATTAAAGAAAGTGATTGCAGGAGTTGTGACGGTCAGCCTTTTGGTTGGAATCGGTGATGCCGTCAGTATGGTACCGTTACAGGAAGATATGAGGTCATATGCTGCGACTGCGGGTGAAACGATACGATGGAGTGTTCCGATCCGGTTGGGACAGATGGTAAAACAGGAGAGTATCCGGACCTATACACTGGCAGAAATGGAGAAACATGTGCAGATAGAAACGGAGAAAGTAGCTGAAGCTTCGTCAGCCATGCCACAAGAAGAAGCGGTAGAACCGGTGGAGACAGTGCAGAGTCAGACCATACAGCCAGTGATTCCTGAGACGATGCCGGAAGAAATTGTGAATACCTTACCAGGGGAAGATATGACACAGGAAGAGTCTCCGGCAGAGGCGTATATATATTATCAGGGTTCAAATTGATCAGGAGGGAATGATCTGTGGATTTGACCCTGCAAAAAGCGAGATGATGGATGGATATCTGGAACTGCCGTCAGAAAATTGTATTGGAATTCGAAGAGGAACGTTTTCGGGAGTTGGAACCGGCATTTTTGAAATTTATATTCCGGAGAATATTCAGAATATAGAAAACGGTGCGTTTTCTGAACTGGGAGAACTGACATGGATCGAAGCAGGAGGCACAGGTGAATATACGGCAAGAGATGGGATTTTATTTTCCGGAACAGAGCTGGCAGCGTTTCCTGCCGGAAGAACTGGAATTTTTGAGATGCCCAAGGATGTGACTTCGATCCGTGCATCTGCATTTGCCAATACAAACCTGGATAAAATAGATATGAGAAACTGTATTTCGATTTTGTGTGATGAAGGAATATTCGGAGACGGGGCAGGCTGCGAGATCATGGAGGGGAAGAATGGAATATAAACAGATATTGAATATTGCGGTTCTTGCAGGAGAAATCATGCTCAGAAGTGGAGCGGAGACCTATCGTGTGGAGGATACCATGAAGCATATTCTCAACACCGCGAGAACAGAAGTGGCAGAGGCATTTGTTATGATGACAGGGATTGTTGCTACTTTGGATAATCCGGACATGGAAATGCTCACCGCTATGCGCAGAGTTCATGACCGCGGGACGAATATGCATCGTATTGTGCAGGTAAATGAAATATCCAGAAGATACTGCAGGGAGAGATGACAGTTGAGGAAACATATAAAGAGTTGAAACAGATCAAGGGAAAACAGTATTCAGTGGCGGTATATAATCTGGCGACGATTCTGGTTCCGGTCGGGTTTGCTCCTCTTTTTGGAGGGGGAGTGAAAGAGACTCTGGTCTCTGCGGCAGTAGGATGTATCCTGGCATTTTTGATTACACTGGGCAAAAAAATCCAGATGAGCAGCTTTATTTTGAATGCAATCTGTGCATTCGGGGTAGCAGTGACAGCTGCCTGTGTGAATAGGGTTACATCCGGCTGGAATCTGGATATCGTGATCATCAGTTCTCTGATGCCCCTGGTGCCAGGTGTAGCGATCACCAATGCGATCCGGGATACGCTGCGGGGGGATTATATTTCCGGAGGTGCCAGGATACTGGAGGCATTTTTGACAGCAGCTGCAATCGGGCTTGGAGCAGGTACCGGGATGATTTTTGTAGGAGGTATCGTATGAGTGTGTTGATGGGAGTGGTGGGAAGTTTTGTTGCGATCATTGCGTTTTCTGTACTTTTGGAGACACCCGGAAAATATCTGTGGCAGACGGGTGTGGTCGGAGCAATAGGAGGCGGTGTTTATCTGCTTTGTACACACCGTGGAGTGGATGTGGTGCCGGCTTCTTTCTTTTCTGCGCTGGCAATTGCGTTTATGGCACATCTTTTTGCAAGGATTTTCAAAGCGCCGGTGACGGTGTTTCTGATTGCAGGAATCCTGCCGACCGTGCCGGGGGCCGGAATGTACAGAATTGCCTATTCTATCGTTGCCAATGACAGGGCAGGATGTGCCTATTATCTGCTGCAGACACTGGAGATTGCGGGGATGATTGCACTGGCAATTTTTATTGTGGATGCCATTTTCCGGGTTCACATCCCCTTGTCAAGGCGGAATAGTTAAGATATAATAGAAAAGATGACGTAAATAGAAAATGGAGAAGATAAAGATGAGTAAAGTAAGAACAAGATTTGCACCAAGTCCGACAGGACGGATGCATGTAGGAAATCTGCGTACAGCATTATATGCATATTTGATCGCAAAACACGAGGGTGGAGACTTTATCCTCAGAATTGAAGATACAGACCAGGAGAGATTCATGGAAGGAGCACTGGACATCATTTACCGTACTCTGGAAAAGACAGGTCTCATTCACGATGAAGGACCGGACAAGGATGGTGGATATGGTCCGTATGTGCAGAGCGAGAGAAATGCTTCCGGAGTGTATTTGAAGTATGCAAAGCAGCTGGTAGAGCAGGGCGACGCGTATTACTGCTTCTGTGATAAAGCACGCCTGGATTCCCTGAAGACTTCTGTTTCTGAAGACGGAACAGATATCGTTGTGTATGACAAGCACTGTCTGGGCTGAGCAAAGAAGAGGTAGAGGCCAATCTGGCAGCAGGAAAACCTTGGGTGATCCGTCTGAACGTACCGAATGAGGGAACAACCACATTCCACGATGAGATTTACGGAGATATCACGGTTCCGAATGCAGAACTGGATGATATGATCCTGATCAAATCCGATGGATTCCCGACTTACAATTTTGCGAACGTGATCGATGACCATCTGATGGGAATCACACACGTTGTCCGCGGAAATGAATATCTTTCCTCTGCACCGAAATACAACCGTCTGTATGAGGCATTTGGATGGGAGATTCCGGTTTATGTACACTGTCCGTTGATCACGGATGAGAACCATAAAAAACTAAGTAAACGCTGCGGACATTCTTCCTATGAAGATCTGATCGAGCAGGGATTCCTTTCAGAAGCAGTGGTCAACTATGTGGCACTTCTTGGATGGAGCCCGTCGGACAACCGCGAGATCTTTTCGCTGGAGGATCTGGTAGAGGCATTTGATTACCGCCATATGAGCAAGTCACCGGCTGTATTCGATCCGGTAAAACTCAAATGGATGAACGGGGAATACATGAAAGCCATGGAGGAAGACAAGTTCTATGAGATGGCAGAGCCGTATCTGAAAGAAGTCATCACAAAAGACTATGATCTGAAAAAGATTGCGAAGATGGTGAAGACCAGAATTGAAATCTTCCCGGATATTAAAGATCAGATCGATTTCTTTGAAGAGCTGCCTGAGTATGACACTGCTATGTATACACACAAGAAGATGAAGACAAATGCAGAGAATTCTCTGGAAGTTTTAAACGATGTCCTTCCGATCCTGGAAGCACAGGAAGATTACAGCAATGACGCGTTGTTTGAAACATTAAAAGGATATGTAACAGAAAAAGGAGTGAAGATCGGATTTGTAATGTGGCCGATCCGAACAGCGGTATCCGGAAAACAGAACACACCGGGCGGTGCGACAGAACTGATGGAAGTTCTCGGAAAGGAAGAATCCTTAAAGAGAATCCGTGCCGGTATCGCATTACTCCAGGCAAATTAGAAAGAGGTATTTATGAGTTTTAATCAGGCTCAGCAGGAGGCGGTCTCTCACAATGAGGGACCGTGTCTTGTTCTTGCGGGACCGGGTTCCGGAAAGACGCTCACGATCGTGGGCAGGATCCAGAAGCTGATCCAGACGTATCATGTAAGTCCGGAAGAGATTCTGGTCATCACATTTACCAAATATGCAGCAGTGGAGATGAAGAACCGCTTTTTTTCAGCGATGAAGGGGACTCGCCCTGCTGTCACCTTCGGAACATTTCATGGAATTTATTATGGGATTTTAAAGTGGGCATATCGGTTCGGACCGGAGAATATTCTGTCAGAGGAAGAAAAACGGCAGATGCTGCTTCAGATCGTCAACAGAAAAGAGATTGATGAATTTGAAGAGGAAGATTTCCTGAAAGAAATTATTTCTGAGATCGGGATCGTGAAAAACAACGGGCTGAAGATTGAAGAATATGAGACGACGATCTGCGGGAAGGAAACTTTCCGGGAGATATACAGAGAATACGAAAGAAAACGGAACGAAGAGCGGAAAATTGATTTTGATGATATGCTGCTGCTGTGCAGAGACCTGTTCATAAAACGGCCGGATATTCTGAAAAAATGGCAGGAGAAGTTTCGCTATATTCTGATCGATGAATTTCAGGATATCAATCAGGTGCAGTATGATGTCATCCGGATGCTTGCGGCGCCTGAAAACAATCTGTTTGTGGTAGGAGATGATGACCAGTCGATCTATGGATTTCGCGGAGCGGATTCCAGACTGATGTTTCAGTTTCAGAAGGACTTTCCAGATGCAAAACAGCTTCTCCTGGATGTAAACTACCGGTCTTCGAAAAATATTGTCAAAAATTCTCTGAAAGTGATCGCAAACAACGAGGTACGGTTTGACAAAAAAATCCGGGCATGGAAAGAAAGTGGGGAGACACTGCATGTACAGGAAGTGAAAGATCCGGTGGAGGAAGCTTCTTATGTGGTGGAACAGATCAAAAAGCAGATGGAAACAGGAATTTTGGCAGAGGAAATCGCAGTACTCTTTCGTGTTCACACAGATGCGAGGGCGGTTGTGGAAGCTCTGATCGATGAAAAGATTCCATTCCAGATGCGGGAACATCTGCCGAATCTGTACAATCATTTTATTGCAAAAGATATTATGGCATATTTCAGGCTGGCAATGGGGCAGCGTGAGCGCAAAGATTTCCTGCAGGTCATGAATCGTCCGAAACGGTATCTGGGAAGAGACTGCCTCCCGGGAAGAGTGGTTTCTTTTGAGGAGATGCGGAAATTCTATTGTGATAAAGAGTGGATGCAGGACCGGATCGACCAGTTTGAATGGGATTTGAAAATGCTTGCGAAAATGGCTCCATATGCGGCAATCCAGTATTTGAAGAAAAAAATCGGATATGACGAATTTCTGCGGGAATATGCGACTACGAAAAACATGAAAGCTGCGGATTTAAGAGAAGTACTCTCTGAGATTGAAGAGGCGGCAAAGCCGTTTCAGACGATGGAAGAGTGGTTTGTCCATGTGGAAGAATATACGGAAGCACTGAAAAAGAAAGAACAGCAAAAAGAACAGAACCAGGAGGGTGTCCGTCTGATGACATTGCATGCGTCCAAAGGGCTGGAGTTTCATACGGTGTTTTTGATCGAGGCAAACGAGGGACGAATTCCTTATCAGAAAGCAGAGAAAGAGCAGAATGTAGAAGAAGAGCGCAGGCTGTTCTATGTGGGAATGACCCGGGCAAAAGATGTGCTGAAAATCACATATGTGAAAATAAAAAACGGAAAGGAGATCTCTCCTTCCCGCTTTGTAGAGGAACTGTTCGAGGGCGTCTGACTTACTCAGCGTCAAGATCGATCTCGTCAAATTCCAGGGAATCCATCCACTCATCGAATTTGTCGGCAGCAGCATCGTACTCGTCGTCATCTTCGATGTTTTCCAGGTTCGGCTCACCGTCTTCTGTCTCAGAGAAACGGTAGATGTACACATCGCTTTCTTCGGACTCTTCTCCGTTCTCATCGAGCGGAAGGAGTGCGATGTACTGTCTGCCGGCTGCTTCGTAGATCGTCAGGACGGCACACTCCAGTGTCTCGTCATTGTCCAGTGTCAGAGTAACTGTTACACCTTCGTTTTCATTCATTGTTTCATTCATGTTTTCGCTCATAGCACGTTCTCCTTTTTTCTTGATATGCCTACTCTAACAAAAACCAGAGGAAAAAGCAAGAAAAACATCAGGTTCTTTCTATTGACAATGCTGAAAAACAGGGTAGAATAAAATAGATTATGCATATATGTTGGAAAAACAGAGTCTTAGCAATCAGGAGGACAATAGATGAAGAGAAAAATTTTGGGAGTCTTTGTGACAGTTATGTTCGGTTGTATGGTACTTTCCGGATGCAAAAAGAATGTGGGTACACCGGAAGATAACGCTGTAGTAGAAAATGAGGACGAGCAGGCACAGGATACAGAAACATCAGAAGGGCACACATTTGGCTACAGCTGCATTGATATTTATAATCCATATTATGATGTTGTAAAAGAATCGATCCGAGGGGAACTGGAAGCAAAGGGAGATACCCTGGTGGTAAAAAATCCGGACGGAGATGTGAATAAGCAGATCCAGCAGATTCAGGAGATGATCGATGAAGGAGTGGATGCAGTCTTTCTCGCACCGGTAGACTGGGAAGCGATCAAGCCTGCGCTGGAAGCCCTGGATGAGGCAGATATTCCGGTCATCAATGTGGATACGCAGGTGAAGGACACAGATCTGACAGCTGCGTATATCGGCTCTGACAATAAAAATGCAGGTGCAGTCTGCGGTGAGAATTTGAAGACACAGTGCCCGGACGGCGGAAAAGTAGTGCTTTTGGAATGCCCGTCCCAGAACTCAGTGAATGAGCGTATCACAGGATTTGAAGAAGCGATCAAAAATGCAGGATTTGAAGTAGTGGCGCGTGCAGATGCCGGCGGCACCAAGGAGAGTGCAAAGGAGAAAATGGCACAGATTTTGGCAGAAAATCCACAGGTAGATGCTGTGATGTGCGGAAATGATCAGATGGCACTCGGTGCACTTCAGGCAGCAAAAGAGGCAGGAAAAAGCAGTCTGAAGATTTATGGAGTGGACGGCTCACCGGAGATGAAAAGTGAACTTACAGATGAAAAGTCAATGATCGCCGGGACCGGAGCGCAGTCTCCGATCAATGTTGGAAAGCAGGCGGCAAAGATTGGCGAGGCTATTTTGAATGATGAGGATTATGAGAAAACAACGTATATCGATACATTTTTTATCGGGAAAGATAATGTTGAGATGTATGGAACAAATGGCTGGCAGTGAGGAATAAATATATGAAAAAACAGAAGGATATCCACAGCCTTTTGGAGCTTCCAGAAGAGGCAGAAGTGTGAATCTTGCAGTATGTGTTCCAAAAGACGTATCTTGCGAACTGCTCTTGTATAAAAAGGGCGAAAGCGAACCAGATCAGGTAATCGAAATGCCGGCAGAAGAAGGAATCGGAGAAGTCCGCTTCCTGGCGCTGGAAGATCTGGAGGAAACCCAGTATGAGTATAATTACAGAATTGACGGAACGGTCTGTCTGGATCCTTACGTGAGAGAGATCGCGGGACATAAAATGTTCGGTACCGGCTGGGAATTCAACCGGCATCAGATAAGAGGAAGATTTCTGCAGAGAGGATATGACTGGGAAGGGGATAAAAGACCACAGATTCCTGTGCAGGATGTGATCGCGTATAGTCTGCATGTAAGAGGCTTTACGATGCACTCTTCCTCCAGAGTAAAGCATAAAGGGACATTTCTGGGTGTCCGGGAAAAATTACCATATTTGAAAGAGCTTGGCATCAATCAGATTCAGTGTATGCCGGTGTATGAGTTTCAGGAAGATATGGGAAGCTACCGGAATTACTGGGGCTATGGCACAGGATATTATTTTGCACCGAAAGCCGCATATGCAGCTTTTGATGATGCACAGACAGAATTAAAAGATCTGGTAAAAGCGTGCCACAAAGCAGGAATCGAAGTTGTTCTGGAAATGCCGTTTACAGAAAAGATTCTTCCCCAGACTGCGTTGGAATGTCTTCGTTTTTATCTTCTGGAGTATCATGTGGATGGGTTTGTGGTGAATCCTTACAATGTGCCATGGGACAGTCTGAATGCGGATCCGATCTTAAAGGGAGCAAAGATCTTCAAAAAAGAAGAGGGCTTCCAGAACAGTATGCGCAGGTTTTTAAAGGGAGATGAAGGCATGGTCAGAGAAGTGATACGACAGCTCTGCCGCCGGACCCCAGAAGACGGCTGCTGTAATTACATTACTTCACATACAGGGTTTACACTCTGTGACCTGGTCTCTTATGACGGGAAGCATAATGAGGCAAACGGAGAGCGCAATCAGGACGGTCCGGATTATAATTACAGTTGGAACTGCGGTACGGAAGGACCAAGCAGAAAAAGAAGTGTGATGACACTTCGCAAAAATCAGATGAAGAATGCTTTTCTTCTGCTTCTGCTTTCGCAGGGAACACCATGCATTCTGGCGGGAGATGAGTTTGGAAACACACAGGATGGGAATAACAATGTGTATTGTCAGGACAATGAGACCGCATGGCTGAACTGGGGAAGACAGAAAAGTTATGAAGATCTGTTTCGATTTGTGAAACGATTGATCGCCCTTAGAAAATCCAATCCTGTCTTTCATCAAAGACAGGCACTGCTTGGCCTGGATCGGACAGCGTGCGGGATTCCGGATGTCTCTTATCACGGAGAAAGTGCATGGCAGGTACAGGATGCAGTAGTCAGCAGACAGCTTGGAGTTCTCTACAGCTGGGAAGATACATTTTGGTTTGTCGCATATAATATGCACTGGGAAGCACACGAATTTGCTCTTCCGGCTCTGAAAAAGGAAATGAAATGGTATCAGGTTGCAGGAACAGAAGAGGTGCCAGATGAGGCAGAGTGTCTGAAAGAGCAGAAGATGATAGAGGTAAAGGCAAGGACAATAATTCTGCTGCAAGGCAGATAGAAAGGAAATTCAGAGATGAACGCACTCCGACATTTTGGTACGATCACAAAACATAAGCTCCTTGTGATGAAGGCATGCTTTCAGGTAGGTTTGTACAGACAGGGGCTGCTCCATGATCTGTCAAAATACGGATGGACAGAGTTTCGTGTGGGGTGTCGATATTACCAGGGAACCAGAAGTCCGAATAATGCAGAGCGGGAGGAAAAGGGGTATTCTTCTGCCTGGCTGCATCATAAAGGGCGCAATAAGCATCATTATGAATACTGGATTGATTACGGAACGCATGGTGCCGTGCTCGAAGGAATGAAAATGCCGGTCAATTATGTGGTGGAGATGTTTCTGGACCGAATTGCTGCAAGCAAGGTATATCGCGGAACTGCCTATACAGACCGGGATCCTCTGGATTATTTCCTGGGAGGGAAAGGGCAGTATCTGATGCATGAGGAAACAGAAGCGCTGCTTGAAAAACTGTTGATCATGTTGGCAAAACAGGGTGAGGAGAAAACTTTTTTGTATATCCGGCAGGAAGTTTTAAAAAAAGGTGATAAAAAATCAGGGTGTAAAGCATGATGCTTTACACTCTGATTTTTTGCAGTAAAACTTTTGTTTTTGGAAGCCAAAACTGAACCATAGGTCCTGTCAGAAAAATGGCGATAATTGTTCCGACACCAACTGTACCGCCAAGGATAAATCCGAGGCTTACAAAGAAAGCATCACATCCCATTCGTATCCAGCGAAATTCAATCCGTTCGAGTTTGTCGGAGAGGATGATGGCAACCAGGTCATTCGGTCCGGTGCCGGCATTGCTGTTGATTACAACAGACATTCCCAAAGAGAGAATCGCACATCCGACCAGAACGCTGATGATACGAACCGGCATTCCTGAAGAAGCATTGATGTATTCTTTGAAACACCAGGTGAAAAAGTCAATGATAGGGCCTCCGCAAAATGCACAGACAATGGTTCCGGGTTTGACATATCCTTTGGTTGTTAACAACATCAGAACCATCAAAATACACAGAACAATGACGTGCACAGTTCCGACAGACAATCCTGCAACCCGGGATAACCCCTGAATAAATACTGTGAAAGTATCGGTGCCAAGTGCCGAGAGCAAAAAGAGCGTAACACCAAGATGCGCAACTGATCAGCCCCAAAAGAAGAACCAGGAGTGCACGAATCCAGTCGGTGATACTTCGCTGGGAAGTATCAGATGCAAATGTTTGTTTTTTTCCCATGATATGCTCCTGTTCTATTGTGGATAAACGAGTTGCTCTTCGGTGATTTTATTCAAAACCTGAGTCAGGTATTTTCGTGCAACAAATCTGGCCATCGGCAGATTCATATCCAGAAAGTTTCCGCAGTCTTTTGCACAGGCTCCGGGAACTTCCTGATCGTAAGATGCGATAAAAGCAAACATCTCTTTCATCAAAGGAAGAATATCGCAGGATTCATAATCACCGATAAGAAGCAGATAGAATCCGGTGCGGCATCCCATTGGTCCGAAATAGAGTGTTTTTGGGCCATATTCTGCATGGTTGCGAAGAAAGGTAGCGGCAAGATGCTCGATGGTATGTACTTCTGCAGTATTTAGAACAGGTTCTTCATTGGGATTTGTGATACGGATATCAAACGTGGTAACCGGGGTATCTCCTGCAAGATCTTTTCTGGAAACGTAAAGTCCCGGAGTCAGTTTGATGTGATCGATCGTAAAGCTTGTAATTTTTTCCATGGTAATCTCCTTGTTTTTTTATGTGTCATTATTATAGACAAAATCAGGCGAATTTGCAAGCGGAAAGGAACAAAGAACGGTTGACGGGAGACAGGAAATATGCGTATACTAAGGGACAGAGTGATCGGATAAAAGAACATATCTTAGGAGGAAAACAACGGTGAGATTATATATGGTACGACATGGCGAAACGGATTGGAATAAAGCGAAGAAAGTGCAGGGGAGAGCAGATATTCCTCTCAATGCATATGGAAGAGAACTGGCAGAAAAGACAGCAGAAGGACTGCGGGGGATTTCTTTTGATCTGGCGTATACGTCCCCTTTATCCAGAGCAAAAGAAACAGCACAGATTGTTTTGCAGGGGAGAAAGATCCCCTTGATCGAGGAACCTCAGATACAGGAGATCTGCTTTGGTGATTATGAAGGCATTGTGTACCGAGGAGAAGGTCTGGATCCGCAGAGTGCGGAGTTTGTGAAGTTCTTTGATGATACTGCAAATTACATCCCAAAGGGAGAGGGTGAGTCCGTTGGACAGTTGATGGAGAGAGTGGACGGCTTTCTGAAAGCGTTATATCAAAATCCAGAATTGCAGGATAAGATGATTTTGCTTTCTACGCATGGTGCTGCAGTCACGGCAATGAAAAACTGTATCAAAAATGAATGGAGTCCGGCAAAATTCTGGCAGATGGGAGTGCCAAAGAACTGTGCGGTGACGATCGTGGAAGTAGAGGGGGCATCCCCAAAATTATCGAAGAAGATAAACTATATTATTAAAACAAAAATACGGAAAGAACCCAACATCCGGGGATTCTTTCCGTATTTTTAATGTTCTAATCTTCCTCTTCTGTCTCGACAGTGTAAGTCTGGCGCTTTCTTGCCATCTCATCGCTTTCGAGATATTCGTCATAAGTTGTGATCTTATCGATCAGTTTTCCGCCCGGTACGATCTCCATGATACGATTTGCAGTCGTCTGCACGATCTGGTGGTCACGGGAAGTAAATAAGAGTACTCCCGGGAATTTGATCATACCGTTATTGAGCGCAGTGATGGATTCCATATCCAGATGGTTGGTAGGTTCATCTAATAACAGAACATTTGCGCCGGAAATCATCATCTTGGAGAGCAGGCAGCGTACCTTCTCACCACCGGAGAGGACTTTTAATCTCTTCACACCATCTTCTCCGGAGAAGAGCATTCTTCCGAGGAACCCCCGCACATAGGTGGCATCCTTGTTTTCAGAGTACTGTGTCAGCCATTCTGTGATGGTGTAATCGTTATCGAACTCTCCGCCGAAGTCTTTCGGGAAGTAAGCCTGTGAAGTCGTGATTCCCCATTTGTAAGTACCTTCATCCGGTTCCATCTCACCGATCAGGATTTTGAACAGAACTGTTTTTGCAAGCTCATTTCCGCCTACAAATGCAACCTTGTCATCGTGGTTCAGTGTAAATGTCAGGTTGTCCAGAATCTTGACTCCGTCGATGGTTTTGGAAAGTCCTTCCACGGTCAGCACTTCGTTTCCGATGTCACGGTTTGGACGGAAATCAATGTAAGGGTATTTACGGCTGGATGGTTTGATCTCATCCAGTTCAATTTTTTCCAGGGCACGTTTTCTGGATGTTGCCTGTTTGGATTTGGAAGCATTGGCGCTGAACCGGGAAATAAAGTCCTGCAGCTCTTTGATCTTTTCTTCTTTCTTTTTGTTGGCTTCTTTCATCTGACGGATCAGAAGCTGGCTGGATTCATACCAGAAGTCGTAGTTTCCGGCATAGAGCTGGATCTTTCCATAGTCGATATCCGCGATCTGTGTGCAGACCTTGTTTAAGAAGTAACGGTCATGGGATACCACAATGACTGTGTTCTCAAAGTTGATCAGGAACTCTTCCAGCCATGCGATCGCATCCAGATCCAGGTGGTTGGTCGGCTCGTCAAGAAGCAGGATGTCAGGATTACCGAACAAAGCCTGAGCAAGAAGAACCTTTACCTTTTCTGCACCCTTTAAGTCTTTCATGTATTTGTAGTGGAGGTCTGTCTCAATGCCGAGTCCGTTGAGCAGAGTTGCAGCGTCAGATTCTGCTTCCCAGCCGTTCATGGTTGCGAATTCTGCTTCCAGCTCACTTGCTTTGATTCCGTCCTCATCTGTGAAATCTTCTTTTGCATAGATGACTTCTTTTTCTTTCATGATCTCGTACAGACGTGCATTCCCCATGATGACGGTGTCCAGTACCAGATATTCATCGTATTTGTAGTGATCCTGCTGCAGGAAAGAAAGACGCTCTCCGGGAGTGATGTTTACTTCCCCTTTGGTAGGCTCGATCTGTCCGGACAAAATCTTTAAAAAGTAGATTTTCCGGCACCGTTGGCTCCGATCATACCATAACAGTTGCCTTCGGTAAATTTAATATTGACATCTTCAAACAGCGCTTTTTTCCCGACGCGCAGAGTGACATTGTTTGCACTAATCATATTTTTTACTCCTTATTTATTATATAAAGTAATAATTCCAACGCTTATCTTAACATGAGAACCCACGACATGGCAAGGTCAGGAGTATGCTTTCTATGAAATAAACAAAGAAATATTGTGTTTTTGCAAAAATTTAACAGGATTAGGAGTTTGCGAAAAAGTGGAAAAAGTATATAATGGAACAAAGAAAGTGAGGGATGGATATGCAAAAAGCAACTTTGGTATTAGAAGGCGGAGCAACAAGAGGCGTATTTACATCGGGAGTACTGGATTATCTGATGGAGCAGGAGTTTTACACTTCTCATGTGATCGGTGTTTCGGCAGGAGCCTGCAATGCGGTGGACTATGTGTCAAGGCAGCCCGGACGGACAAGAGACTGTATGATCCCCACAGATAAGAATCTGTCCTATTATTACGGGGTGCGTAAATTTATAAAAGAAAAAAGTCTGATGAATATGGATATGATTTTGATATTTATCCAAAACAGATTTATCCCTTTGATTTTGACACCTATTTTCGATCAGAGATGAACTGTGAGCTGGTCACGACAAACTGTGTGACGGGAAAAGCGGAGTACATGGATGAGGCGCAAGATCCCGACAGGCTGATGAAAATCTGCCGGGCATCCTCCAGTATGCCGCTGCTTTGTCCGATTGTAAATATCGATGGGATCCCGTATCTGGATGGAGGACTTGCGGATTCTATTCCGATTCGGAGAGCGATGGATATTGGAAATGAGAAGATCATCGTTGTTCTGACAAGAAATCGGGGATATCGCAAGAAGGCGGTTTCAAAAGCGGTGGAAAAGATGTATCGCAGAGCCTACAGATCTTATCCGAATCTTCTGCGGACTCTTTTGCGGCGTGCACCGTATTACAACCGGACGCTGAATGAGCTGGAGAATCTGGAGAGAGAAGGAAAGATTTTTGTGATCCGGCCGCAGGTAAAGCCGGTGTCCAGACTGGAGAGAAGTCAGGAGCATCTGATGGCATTTTATCATCACGGATATGATCTGATGGAAAGAGAGTATGACCGTCTCATGGAGTATCTCGAAAAATAGGTATATTTTGCATGGAAAACATGATACAATGTGGAGTATTCATGTGAAACCGGCAGAAGGAGAAACATATGAAAAAAGAAATTTTGAATTACACACAGAACAGGGAATTATCGTGGCTGCGCTTTAATCAGAGAGTGCTGGAAGAAGCGCAAGATGAAAGTGTTCCGCTTCTGGAGAGGATGAAATTTGTATCGATCTTCACCAGTAACCTGGATGAGTTTTTTATGATTCGGGTAGGAAGTCTCTACGATATGGCATCTGTGGACAGCAAGACATTAGACAGCAGATCGGGGATGACTCCGAAAGAACAGTTAGATAAGATTTATGAGGCAGTGGCCCCGCTTTATAAAGAGCGGGATAAGACGTATGCGGAGATAAAAAAACAGCTGCATCCATACGGGGTCTGTGGGCTGGATTTCAAAGAGCTGGAGGCACAGGAAAAAAAGTATGTCAAACATTATTTCAAAGAACAGGTGCTTCCACTGCTTTCCCCACAGATCGTAGACGCAAATCATCCGTTTCCACATTTGCTCAATAAAGAACTGTATGTGATCGCAACGCTTCGTTTTGAAGAGAAAAAAATGATGGGGATCGTTCCTGTTCCTCAGTTTATTTCAGATGTGATTTATCTGCCGGGACATGACATTCGTTATATCCGGATGGAAAAAGTGATCATGGAGTATCTGGATCTTGTGTTTGAACAGTATCAGGTATCGGATATCACATACATCCGTGTCACAAGAAATGCGGACATTTCTCCTGACGATGAGAACTATGCGGACAATGAAGACTTTCGCTATATAATGAAGGAGACATTGAATAAGCGCAGAAGAATGGCAGTGGTACGTCTGGAAGTGGCCAATCCGCTGAATAAAGAGACAGAGAAATATCTCTGTGAGAAATTCAAAATTACGCCTGCCTGCATTTTTAGAACGAAAATTCCGATGAAACTGGATTATATCTTTTCAATTATGGATAAAGTACCTGTTTCCATGAAACGATCATTGGTTGATGTACCATTTGCTCCACAGCCTGCCGCACAGGTGGGAGAAGGAAGCGTGATGGCTCAGGTAAAGAAACGGGACATTCTTCTGTCCTATCCATATGAAAGCATGGATCCGTTTTTGAAGCTGATCAAAGAGGCATCCACAGATCCGGATGTGATGACCATTAAGATTACGATCTATCGTCTTGCCAAAAAGACAAGACTGGTAGAATATCTGTGTGCAGCGGCAGAAAATGGAAAAGAAGTGACCGCTCTGATCGAGCTGCGGGCCCGGTTTGATGAGCAGAATAATATTGAATGGTCAGAACGGATGGAAGAGGCCGGCTGCAGGGTACTTTATGGGTTTGACGGATATAAAGTACATTCCAAAATTTGTCTGATTACATACCGCAGTAAAAATGAGATCAAATATATCACACAGATCGGAACCGGAAATTACAATGAGAAGACCGCAAAATTGTACACGGATTATTCGCTGATGACTGCGAATCAGTCGATCGGAGAGGATGCAGCAGTATTTTTTAAGAATATGTCCATTGGGAATCTGGATGGAACCTATAAGAATCTGATCGTATCTCCGACCAGTTTGAAGCAGAAGGTTCTGGCGTTGATGGATGAAGAGATTCAAAGGGGCGAACAGGGACGGATTGTGATGAAGATGAATTCTGTGACGGATATGGATTTTATCCGGAAGGTGGCAGAGGCTTCCAGAGCAGGTGTGAAGGTGGATCTGATCGTGCGTGGAATCTGCTGTATTCTGCCGGGAATTGCACAAGAGACAGAGAATCTGACTGTGACCAGTATTGTAGGCCGCTATCTGGAACACCCGAGAGTGTTTGTGTTCGGCACGGGAGCAGAGCAGAAAGTGTACATCGGTTCTGCGGATATGATGACCAGAAACACGGAGAAACGGGTGGAAGTGGCATGTCCGATTCTCAACGAGGAGATCAAAAAACGGCTGGTGAGAAACCTGCATGTAATGCTTGCAGATAATGTCAAAGCAAGAGCGATGACAAGTGACGGAACCTACCGCAAAAAGAAGGTAGAAGGAAAAGCCATCAATTCACAGGAAATCTTCATGAAAGAAGCACTGATGGCAAAACGAGTGGAGAAGAAACCACAGAAACAGACGTTTCTTCAGAAGATGAGACGGTTGTTTCAGAAAGAATAGAATAAACAGAAAGATGATTGTATAAATAAGAATGGGGAAAGCAGTATATATCGCAGAAAAGCCAAGTGTGGCGCAGGAGTTTGCAAAGGCTTTAAAATTAAATGCAAAGCGAAAGGACGGGTATCTGGAATCAGAAGAAGCATCGTAACCTGGTGTGTGGGACATTTAGTGACCATGAGTTATCCGGAAGTGTATGATCCGGCACTGAAAAAATGGAGTTTGAACACACTGCCGTTTCTTCCGCAGGAGTTTCAGTATGAAGTGATCCCGGGAGTGGCAAAGCAGTTCCAGATCGTCAGCTCCCTTTTAAACAGACAGGATGTGGACACGATCTACGTGTGTACCGACTCCGGACGGGAAGGAGAGTATATCTACCGGCTGGTGGAGCAGGAAGCACATGTGACAGGAAAACAAAGAAAACGGGTCTGGATCGATTCGCAGACGGAGGAGGAGATTCTTCGCGGGATCCGGCAGGCAAAGGACTTATCAGAGTATGATAATCTGAGCGCTTCGGCCTATCTCCGCGCAAAAGAGGACTATCTGATGGGGATTAATTTTTCCAGACTTCTGACATTAAAATACGGAAACAGTATTTCCGGATATTTGAAGACAAAGTATGCGGTAGTCTCAGTGGGACGGGTGATGACCTGCGTGCTGGGATGGTAGTGCGAAGAGAGCGGGAAATCCGTGAATTTGTAAAAACACCATTTTATCGTGTGCTTGCGACTCTGGAAGCTGAGGGAAAAACATTTGAGGGAGAATGGAAAGCGGTCAAAGGCTCCCGCTATTTCGAATCGTTTGACCTATACAAAGAGAATGGATTCAAACAAAAAGAAAAGGCGCAGGAGCTGATCGCATATCTGAAGGAGAAAGAGCCTGTCACAGGACAGATAGCGGCGATCGAAAAGAAGAAAGAGAAGAAGAACCCACCGCTTCTTTATAATCTTGCGGAACTGCAGAATGATTGTTCCAAGCGGTTTAAGATCAGTCCGGATGAGACACTGCGGATCGTGCAGGAATTATACGAAAAGAAGCTGGTGACCTATCCGAGAACAGATGCCAGAGTGTTGTCTACTGCTGTTGCAAAGGAAATCAGTAAAAATCTGAACGGGCTGTCAAAATACGGTCCGTGGCAGTATATTTAAAAGAAATCGCGGCTATGGGAACGTATAAGAACCTGGTAAAGACCCGTTATGTCAATGATAAACAGATTACCGATCATTATGCGATCATTCCGACTGGACAGGGACTTTCGGCACTTTCGTTGGTCTCCCAGGCGGCAAGGAATGTGTATGACTGTGTTGTAAAACGGTTTTTGAGTATTTTTTATCCGCCCGCTGTATATCAGAAAGTAGCGGTGACTGTAAAGATACGGGAGGAGAGCTTTTTCTCGAATTTTAAGGTTCTGGCAGAAGAAGGGTATCTGAAAGTAGCGGGAATTCCGCAAAATGCAGGAGAACAGAGTATGGATCCACAATTTTTCCAGGTGGTGCAGAATCTGAAAAAGGGGGCAGTCCTGCCGGTTTGTGCGCTGGATGTGAAGGAAGGAGAGACTTCTCCGCCGAAGCGCTACAATTCCGGATCCATGATCCTTGCAATGGAAAACGCGGGGCAGTTGATTGAGGATGAAGAGCTGCGTGCCAGATCAAGGGAAGCGGTATCGGAACCAGTGCCACCAGAGCGGAAATTCTGAAAAAGCTGATCCATATCAAATATCTGAGCCTGAATAAGAAGACCCAGATCATCACTCCGACTCTTCAGGGAGAGATGGTGTATGATGTGGTGAACCAGTCCATTCGTTCGCTTTTGAATCCGGAACTGACGGCCAGCTGGGAGAAAGGGCTGACGTATGTGGCAGACGGAGAGATCACTCCGGATGAGTATATGCAGAAGCTGGATCATTTCATTATCAGCAGGACAGAAGGCGTAAAGCGGCTGAACAATCAATATCAGCTGAAAGAATTTTACGATGCGGCTGCAAAATATTATAAAAAACCGGTATCGTCAAACCGGACATCGCGCAAAAAAGAGAATTAAAAAGGAGAGAGTTAATTTATGAAAGAACTGACAGTAAAAGAACTTTATACATTGGATGAGACAATTGCAAAAGATATTTTTGAGGGAGTGACCTATCCGTGGGAAGTGCTTCCGAAAATCTCCCGATTTATTGTGGAACTGGGAAATACACTCAGCGAAGAGGAGTATGAAAAACAGGGAGAGAATATCTGGATCGCCAAAACAGCGAAAGTAGCAAAAAGCGCATCCATTACGGGACCGGCGATCATCGGAAAAGAAGCAGAGGTCAGACATTGCGCGTTTATCCGTGGCAATGCGATCGTGGGAGAAGGGGCAGTAGTCGGAAATTCGACAGAACTGAAGAATGTGATCCTGTTCAATAAAGTGCAGGTTCCGCATTACAATTATGTGGGAGACTCAATTCTCGGATACAAATCGCATATGGGTGCTGCATCTATTACATCCAATGTGAAGTCAGACAAGAAGCTGGTAATTGTAAAAACACCGGAAGGTGAAATCGAGACCGGATTGAAAAAATTCGGAGCTATGCTTGGCGATGAAGTAGAAGTGGGATGCGGAAGTGTCTTAAATCCGGGAACCGTTGTGGGAAGCCATACGAACATTTATCCGCTTTCTTCTGTGAGAGGATTTGTACCGGCGAAAAGCATTTATAAAAAACAGGGTGAAGTTGTAGAAAAACAATAGTGAGGGAAAATAAAATGAAAAAGATCGGGTTTATCGGAGTCGGGATCATGGGAAAATCCATGGTGCGGAATTTGAAAAAGGCAGGTTTTGATCTGCACATTTATGCAAGAACAAAAGCAAAGGTAGAAGATGTGATCGCAGAGGGTGTGACTTTTCATGACAGCATTGCAGACTGCGTGAAAGACTGTGAGGCAGTGATCACCATTGTGGGATTTCCGCAGGACGTGGAAGAAGTGTATTTCGATCAAGGGAATATTCTGGACAGCGCAAAAGAAGGTGCGTATCTGATCGATATGACAACCACCAGTCCGCAGATTGCCCAAAAGATTTATGAAGAGGGGAATAAGCGGGGATTTCATGTTCTGGATGCCCCGGTAACCGGAGGAGATACCGGTGCAAAGGCAGGAACACTTTCTATCCTTGTGGGTGGAGACAAAGAAGATTTTGAAGCATGTATGCCTCTGTTTGAAGCAATGGGAACCAATATTAACTACCAGGGAGCAGCAGGATGCGGACAGCACTGTAAGCTGGCGAATCAGATCATGATGCAGGCGCGCTCTCCGGAGTATGTGAAGCACTTGCTTATGCACAGGCGAAAGGTTTGGATCTGCAGACAGTGCTTCATTCTGTGTCTACAGGTGCGGCAGGAAGCCGTCAGCTGGATCTGTTTGGACCGAAGATTCTGGAAGGAGATTACCGCCCGGGCTTCTTTATGAAGCATTTTATCAAAGATATGAAACTGGCGCTGATCGAATCCAATATAAGCGGTCTGGATCTCAATGTCTTAAGTCAGGTGCTGGCAGAGTATGAAGAGCTGCAGGCAGAAGGTCTTGGAGACGAGGGAACACAGGCATTGTTCAAATTGTATACACAGGAAAAAGCAGACGAATAAAGAGTTGACAAACAGAAAAGATTTTCGTATTATTGTATCAAATCAACAGTACAATGAACGGGAATCTTTTTTGCGTGATAAGCCGTAATTGGTGTGACCAGTAATGATAGATCCGTCAGACAGCTGCTGTGTCTGCACAGACAGGCTGTGAGCTGTGTAAAACACGATGGAGGAAATGATATGCTGGAAGTTCAGAAATTAAGTAAATCCTATGGAAAGTCTCTGGCGGTGGATGAGGTCAGTTTTTTTGTACCGAATGGTACAGTCGGGATCCTTCTGGGACCAAACGGAGCCGGAAAATCGACGATCATCAAAAGTATCGCAGGTCTGCTTCGGTATCAGGGGCGGATCGGAATTCAGGGACTTCCTGCCAGAAGTGTGGAGGCAAAGAGACAGTTTGCCTATGTTCCGGAGATGCCTGCCATGTTTGATGCACTCAGCGTCAGAGAACACATCGAATACATGAGAAAAGCTTACAACAGCGGGATTACGGATGAAGAGGTGGAAGCGCTGCTTGCCCGGTTTGACCTGGATGACAAGCAGGATAAACTGGGAAATGAGCTGTCCAAAGGAATGATGCAGAAGGTGAGTATCTGCTGTGCGCTTGCCATCAGGCCGAAAGTGCTGCTTCTGGATGAACCGATGGTGGGGCTGGATCCAAAAGCGATCAAAGAGCTTAAGGAGGTCGTGCTGGAACAAAAAGCTCTCGGAGTTACAGTACTGATCAGCACGCATATGCTGGAGATGGTAGAAGAGCTGTGGGATATGATGTTTGTGATGGAGAAGAGTAAGATCATTGGTTCTTACCGGAAGGATGAGGTGGGAGACAAGGATCTGGATGCGCTGTTCTTTGAAATGACAGGTGGTGAGAAATCGTGAGAGCGCTATTGTATCTGACAAAACGAAGTATGATCAACAATTTGAAAAAAGCAGTGAAAAAGCCGCTCACACTTCTGGTTGTGTTAGCCTGTGCGGCATATGCTGTTTTTCTGGCTGTGATGCTGGCAGAATTAGCAGTGCAGATGAAGTTTGACAGTGCAAAAGGAATGGTGATCATTCTGACAGTCTGGTCGTTGTATCTGTTTTTGCTGAATTTTATGTCATATGCATCCAGAAAAGGAATTCTCTTCCGCCCGGCACATGCACATTTTATCTTCAATGCGCCTGTGGATCCAAAGGTCGTGCTAATCCATGGAGCCTGGATGAATTATCTGAGCAGTGTGGTGTTCTTTCTGATATTTATTATCGCAGGAATTACAGTTTTTGATGTCAGTCCGTGGAGAATTCTGCTGTTTGCGGGAATCTGTATCTGTAATCTGGCACTGGAGATCAGCCTGATGGTCTGCCTGTATTCCAGTGAACGGATTTCGGAGAAGGCAAGAGAGTGGATCGGCCGTGGGATCAAGGTGTTTCTGCTTATGGTTACAGGACTGATCGTTCTGTATTTCTGGAAAAAAGGCGTATCTTTTGCAGCAGTTTCTGCATTTTTTGACTGGCCGATCCTGCGGATGATTCCAATTATCGGATGGGAGATTTCTGCATTTCATCTGATTCTTTTAAGTCCGGATCTGCTCAATGCTGCAGGATGGTTCTGTACCTTCTGACGACGATCCTGCTTGTGATCCTGGCATACCGGATGCCGTGTAATGGAGATTATTATGAGGACGCGGCAAAATTTGCAGATACCTATGCAGAAATGATCAAGCGGAAGAAAAACGGCGAAATGGTCATGGGGCTGGAGGAGAAGAAGAAAAAATTCCGCCATATGACAGTCCGTTATCAGGCAGTCGGAGCAAAGGCAATCTTTTACCGCCAGCTTTTGGAATATCGAAAAGAAAGAACGTTTATTTTCTCGAAAATGACACTTTTGAATCTCGGGATAGGCATCGTTATGGCATTTGCGATGCGAGAGACAGCACAGGAAAGCGGGATTCCTCAGATTTTTCTGCTTGGAATTCTGGCGTATATGACTCTGATCTTCAGCGGATATCTTGGAAAGTGGGAGACTGAGATTAAAACACCCTATCTTTATCTGATTCCGGACAGTCCGGTGAAAAAGCTGTGGTACTCGACACTGATGGAGCATGTGAAAGCATTTGTAGATGGAGTTTTACTCTGTGTGCCCATCGGAATCTTGTGGAAGGTAAATGTTCTGGAAGTAATCCTGGGGATCCTGATCTACACGATACTTCAGGCGAACCGGATGTACAGTAAGGTGCTGGCACAGTGCGTGGTGGGAGATGTGCTTGGACGTACCGGACAGGATGTGGTGAGAGCTTTTTTCCAGATGTTCGTGCTGGGAATCGGGGTGATGGCCGCAGCGCTGGCAGGAATCTTTATAAGTATGGATTTAGTCTTTCCAATCGCTCTGATTTATAGTATGATAGTAACTGTGATAATCGGTCTGATCGCAGCCATCCGTTTTGATTCCATGGAACAGATGGCGTAGACGGATGAAGCTGCACAGTGAAGGTAAAAGACAGGAGGAAAAAAGATGCTGAATGATAATTTTGTGACCATGGAAATCGGCAAGGCAAAGCACATTGCGCTGGTTGCTCATGATGGAAAAAAGAAAGAACTTGTAGACTGGTGTGACAGAAATAAAGAGATTTTGAAAGGACATTTCCTGTGCGGAACAGGAACAACGGCAAAACTGATCTCAGAGCGTACGGGACTTCCTGTGAAAGGATACTGCAGCGGTCCTCTCGGAGGAGACCAGCAGATCGGAGCAAAGATCGTGGAAGGACAGATCGATTTTATGATTTTTTATGGGATCCTCTGGAAGCACAGCCTCACGATCCAGATGTAAAAGCACTGCTTCGAATCGCGGTTGTTTATGATATTCCGATCGCGAACAACCTTTCTACAGCAGATTTTATGCTGCAGTCAAAATATATGAATACGTCTTATGAGCGTAAGATTGAGAATTTCAATAAGACGATCCAGGATCGCGTGAAATCTATGAAAGAGTCAAAATAAATTTCTGAGAATTTAAATGTGAAGATTCTTAAAGGGGCTGTCGCATAAGTTCATGAACTTAGTGCGACAGCCCCTTTAAATTAGAATTGAACAAAATCGCTACGCGATGGCCTGCCGAGCTGTGGCATAGCGATTTTCTGTTTTCTATAACAAAACAGTGGAAAGCAAGTCCTAAAAGTAGTATTGTTAAATTCACCACAAAATAACAATCAAACAGGATCGACCTCTCCACTGCCTATGAAAAGATACCACCCTTCCACTTGGTTGGCAAGCGGTTTTATGACCCCAATGCTCCTCCGTATAAAGCAGTGTTTCTGATAACTACTGATTTATATGA
>ENA-OQJX01000053-OQJX01000053.1-human-gut-metagenome-genome-assembly--contig:-NODE-53-length-74964-cov-2.995136_pt1 | contig 74964 bp, 67 predicted proteins | sample MGYA00242615_ERZ504782 | MGnify/ENA primary metagenome ERZ504782 (study PRJEB26092, sample SAMD00036354) | human gut metagenome | host: Homo sapiens | study: EMG produced TPA metagenomics assembly of... | reverse complement strand
CAACCGCATAGATGTAATAGGTACAGACCATGCCCCTCATTTGCTGAAAGAAAAGGAAGGTGGGGCATTGAAAGCCGTATCGGGTATGCCGATGATACAGTTCTCATTGGTCGCCATCATGGAATTAGTACGCGGAGCGTATTAAGCATGGAACAATTGGTTCAAAAAATGTGCCATGCACCGGCCGAATTATATAATATTGAAAGACGCGGTTACCTCCGCCCCGGTTATCAAGCTGACTTGGTACTAGTAAATCCGGATCATGAATGGACTGTAACAGCCGATTGCGTTTTAAGCAAATGCGGATGGAGTCCGATGGAAGGACAAAAATTTCATTCACGAGTAGAAAAAACATTCGTCAATGGTGACTTGGTTTACAGTGACAACAAAGTAGATGAAAGCCATCGCGGACAAGAATTAAGATTTAAAAGATGATTGTAGATTACAAGATTCACGAAGTCAGCGAATATATTAATTGGATTTATTTTTTCCACGCATGGGGGTTCCAGCCCAAATTTGCCGCCATCGCGGACATACATGGGTGTGATTCATGCCGTGCCATGTGGCTCACTAGTTTTACGGAAGAAGATCGTCCGAAAGCCAGTGAAGCCATGCAGCTTTTCAAAGAGGCAAACCGGATGTTGAACCAGCTGGACGCAGTGTATCAAACTCATGGAGTGGTCAACATCATGGATGCTAATGCGGATGGAGATGATTTACTGCTGAATGGCAAGCGTTTCCCGCTTTTGCGCCAACAAGCCGCAAAATTGAAAAAAGATGACCCATTTCTATGTCTGAGTGATTTTGTACGTCCTCTGTCCTCGGGGATTACAGATAAAATCGGAGCATTTGCCACCACGGTAGATGCAGAGATGGAACAACTTTATGCAGAAGATGACTATAAACGTATGTTAGTACAAACGCTATCCGACAGGCTGGCGGAAGCTACTGCAGAAAAGCTACACGAAGATGTACGCAAAAAACTTTGGGGGTATGCACCTGATGAAAATCTAAGCGTAAAAGACCTGCATAATGAAAAATATCAAGGGATACGTCCTGCTGTGGGTTATCCCTCCTTACCCGACCAGTCCATCAATTTCTTATTAGACGAGTTGCTGGATATGAAGCAAATAGGAATTTCATTGACCGAGAATGGTATGATGAAGCCCCATGCCTCTGTATGCGGACTCATGTTTGCTCATCCGGCCTCCCGCTATTTCTCCATCGGAAAAATAGGTGAAGACCAATTGGCAGATTACGCCGCCCGCCGGGGCATGAGTATAGAAGAAACTAAAAAGTTTCTCGCCGCCAATCTATAAAAAACGAATAAATTATGATGCTGATAAAATTATTTCTGTTTTTTCTTGTGCTACTGATATTGCCCGATATGTATATATACAAAGCATATATACGCCGTGTTTCCCAAAAATGGACACATTGGGCCTATTGGCTTCCCAGTCTGTTTCTTTTATTGGGAATGACATTAGTCTTTTCTATACACGAGCCACGTCCGGATTCCATGCAGCGACTTAGCAATTTCTTATTGATTTTTCTTTGCTTCTCCGTACCCAAGGCACTTTTCGTCATTGTTATCCTGTTTATGAAGCTCCTATATATCATCTCCGGCAAAAAACTGTATGGAGGATATGTAGCGGGAGGATTGGCTTTAGCCTCTTTAGTATATGTAGTATATGGAGCAACCGAAGGAAAACAACATTTTCAAATCAGGGAGGTAACCATCAGTTCCGATGAACTTCCTAGCGGTTTTGACGGCTACCGCATTGTACAAATATCTGATATCCATTCCGGTAGCTGGACCGGCAACAGTGCTGCCTTACAGAAAGCTGTAAACCTCATTAATGCACAACATGCCGACTTGGTACTTTTTACAGGTGACTTGGTCAATAACGTGGCAACGGAATTGGACGAATTTATCCCTATTCTAGAACAGATAAAAGGAAAAGACGGAGTGTATTCCGTTTTAGGCAACCATGACTATTCTCCTTATATAAAATGGGAAACAGAAGAAGCTCAAGAAGCCAATCTAAACAGCTTGAAATCCAAACAGGCTGCAATGGGATGGAAGATGCTCAATAACGATCATGTCATTCTACATCATCATGGAGACAGTATAGCCTTGGCAGGTGTAGAGAACAGCGGAAATCCCCCATTTCCCAATCATGGAGATCTGCAGAAAGCATTAAAAGGAACGGAAGGAATGTATAAAATATTAATGAGCCATGACCCCACTCATTGGCACAGAGAAGTCTTGCCGGAAAGTGATGTGCAGCTAATGCTTTCAGGACACACCCATGAAATGCAATTCAGCCTGTTTGGCTTCTCTCCTGCCAAATTCGTATATCCCGAACACAACGGTTTATACCAGGAAGGAAAACAATCCTTGTTTGTCAATATCGGTTTAGGCTATCTGATGTTTCCTATGCGCCTTGGAGCATGGCCGGAAATTACTGTAATCACGTTACATAAAATATAAAATAGTTTTTCTATCTTTGTACAACTAAAATTCAGACAAATGAAAGTACTATATATTTTATACCAACTATTCATAGCACTTCCCATTTTGCTGGTATTAACCATACTTACAGCAATAGTTACCATTATTGGTTCATGGATAGGCGATCCGCATTTTTGGGGATATTATCCGGGAAAGATATGGTCACAGCTTTTCTGCTATGTATTACTTATTCCTGTCAAGGTAGTAGGACATCCGGAAGTACTTAAAAAAACATCCTACGTGTTTGTAGCCAATCATCAAGGATCTTTCGATATCTTCCTTATTTATGGTTTTCTGGGACGAAACTTTAAATGGATGATGAAAAAAAGTCTGCGCAAAATGCCTTTCGTCGGCAAAGCCTGTGAAGCTGCCGGACATATATTCGTTGATAAATCCGGTCCCAAGAAAGTAATAGAAACCATAGAACATGCCCGTCACGTACTACAGAATGGAACTTCTCTAGTGGTATTTCCCGAAGGTGCACGTACTTTTACCGGGCACATGGGATATTTTAAGAAAGGCGCTTTCCAACTGGCGGATGATTTGCAACTTCCCGTAGTACCACTCACTATTATCGGCTCCTTTAATATTCTTCCCCGTACCGGCGGTTTTATATCCTGGCATCCTATGACATTAGTCGTACACAAGCCCATTTATCCGCAAAGCCAGGGAATGGAAAACATCAAAGCGACCATGGAAGAGGCTTACAGGGAAATTGAGAAAGACTTACCTGAAAAATATCAAGGAAAGATAGACAATCCAGACCAAGACAGATAAAAAAGGCTCCTCATTAATGGGGAGCTTTTAATTTTTCCATATTCGAACGGGCTACCGTCACATACTCCTTTACCAAGGAGTTGTTTTTAAATCGGTCAGGAGCCTCCTCTATAATTTCCTCAATCAAGGGAGTCATGACAGGATAAGGAAAATTGCTGCACAACATAATGAAAACACCCGGTCCCAATACATTATCATAATTCTTCTGGATAAACTCCTTAGCCAATGCATTCATTTCAGCAGCCAGTTTCTCACGTTCTCTCGTTATCTCACGTTGAATTTCATCCGGCGCTTTTCCATCCATAATCATACGGCTCTCCTGACGCTCCAGCTCGTACGCTCTGTCGTCCAAAGAAGTCTTTTTTCCCACAAAATCATACAGACGATCATTCAACGGAGTTCCGGTAACCACAATACGGGCATTGTCGATACTGATGGATATTTTCCTTTTCAATGACAAAAGGCATGATACTCTCATCATCCATATACAAGGATGCCATTGAAGTAGAATCGGTTATACCTTCCATCTTGAACATTCCATGAATCACCTCTGCCGAATCAATACTCAGCATCCGGTCTCCACTAGGAACTTTTACAAATAGCATTTTCCCATCCAGACGAGAAACAGAAGAACTACCTTCTATCTTATACTCACTGGCACATGAAGTAAAAGCCAATAAAGATACCACAGAGAAAAAAAGTTTATTCATGCTTATCTACGCCCCATTACTATTTTTCGCATACAAAGGTACAATCTATAATTTAGTGACAAAAACATTTTATTAAAATTTAAAACTAAATAGAAGATTATTACCGAGAAGGCAATTTATAGTGCAAAGTTCCCTCTTTTTTTCTATTTTTGTAACCGATATAAGGATAAAGAAATAACAATTAGTACACAACATGAAAAAATTCAAACTTTTATTGCTCGCATTGATGTGTGTAGCATTCTTGCCGTCGAAGGCAGACGAAGGTATGTGGCTGTTGCAACTGATGCAAGAGCAGCATTTGGCAGACCGCATGAAAGCACAAGGCTTACTGCTGGAAGCAGACGACATTTATAACCCGAACCGCGTTTCATTAAAAGATGCAGTAGGCATTTTCGGAGGAGGATGTACCGGTGAAATCATCTCACCGGACGGACTGATCCTGACCAACCACCACTGTGGCTACGGAGCGATACAGCAACATAGCTCGGTAGAACATGACTATCTGACTGATGGTTTTTGGGCAAAAAGCCGCAAAGAAGAGCTGCCGACTCCGGGATTGAAGTTCAAATTTGTAGAACGCATTGTTGATGTCACAGATAAAGTAAACAATAAAGTAAAATCAGGCGAAGTAAAAGAAGAGGAAACCTTTGAATACGACTTCCTGAAAAAACTGGCCGACGAGGAACTGAAAGCCAGTGACCTGAACGGGAAAGCAGGTATCAGCGCACAAGCTCTGCCTTTCTATGCAGGCAATAAATTCTATCTGATTTATCTGAAAACCTACAGCGACGTACGCATGGTTGCCGCTCCACCTTCATCCATCGGTAAATTCGGTGGTGAAACAGACAACTGGATGTGGCCTCGTCATACTTGCGACTTCTCCGTCTTCCGCATTTATGCGGATGCCAACGGCGAACCGGCAGAATATAATGAAAACAATGTTCCTCTGAAAGCCAAAAAGCATCTGGCTATCTCCCTGAAAGGTATTAACGAGGGTGACTATGCATGATTATGGGATTCCCCGGAAGCACCAACCGCTATCTGACTCAAAGTGAAGTGAAACAACGGATGCATTCCACCAACGAACCCCGTATCCGCATACGTGGTGTGCGTCAGGATGTACTGAAGAAAGAAATGGCTGCCAGTGACAAAGTACGTATCCAATACGCCAGCAAATATGCAGGTTCCAGCAACTATTGGAAAAACTCTATCGGTATGAATAAAGCCATTATCGACAATAAGGTATTGGAAACAAAAGCAGAACAGGAAGCCAAGTTCGCAGCATTTGCTAAAGCCAAAGGCAACACCGATTATGAAAAAGTAGTCAGCGAAATTGATGCCGCCATCGAAAAGAGTAATCCTATTCTTTATAACTACACCTGTTTCCGTGAAGTCTTTCAAGGAGGTATAGAATTCGGCACTCCTTATCTGATTCTGGACAAGCTGAAAGAAGCAATCAAAAATAAAGATAAAGAAGCGATTAATAAAAATATTGAAACGCTGAAAAAAGTATATGCCGATGTACATAACAAGGACTACGATCATGAAGTAGACCGCAAAGTGGCCAAAGCTCTGTTGCCCCTGTATGCCGAAATGGTTCCTGCCGATGCCTTACCTGCCTTCTACACCACCATCCAGAAGGATTTCAAAGGGAATTATGATGCATACGTAGACCATTGTTATGACAATTCCATCTTCTCCAACGAAGCGAATTTCAATAAATTCATCAAGAAACCTACCGTGAAAGCCATAGAAAAAGATCCGATGACAGCATATGTACGGGCTAAATATGACTTGATGAACAAGCTGGGAAACGAACTGGCCGAATCTATGAAAGGCATGGACTTATTACATAAAACTTATGTACGCGGCCTGTGTGAAATGTATTCACCGGAACCCAAAGCCCCGGATGCAAATTTCACTATCCGCCTGACATACGGTAATGTGAAGTCATATAACCCTAAAGACGGAGTACATTATAAATACTACACCACACTGAAAGGTGTCATGGAAAAAGAAGATCCGACCAATCCGGAATTTGTTGTTCCCGCCAAACTGAAGGAATTGTATGAAGCAAAAGATTTCGGACGTTATGCATTACCTAACGGTGATATGCCTGCTTGCTTCCTGACTACCAATGATATTACCGGCGGTAATTCAGGTTCTCCTGTCATCAATGGTAACGGTGAGCTCATCGGCGCCGCTTTTGACGGTAACTGGGAATCACTGAGTGGTGACATTAATTTCGACAACAACCTGCAGCGTTGTATCGCAGTGGACATACGTTATGTATTATTCATCATCGACAAATTGGGCGGATGCAAACACCTGATTGACGAAATGACTATTGTTGAATAATGAAAAAGACACTATTACTCTTGCTATTTACCCTCACAACCCTTGCCGGCCATGCCGACGAGGGGATGTGGATGCTGACTGATCTGAAAGAACAGAATGCGGCCACCATGTATGATATGGGACTGGATATCAGCATTGATAAAGTATATTGTCCGGACAGCATCAGTCTGAAAGATGCTGTAGTGCATTTCGGAGGCGGTTGTACCGGTGAAATCATTTCTGCTGAAGGTCTTGTGCTGACCAATCATCATTGCGGTTACAGCTATATCCAACAACACAGTTCAGTAGAACACGACTATCTGACTGACGGCTTCTGGGCTATGAGCCGCAAAGAAGAACTTCCCTGCAAGGGGCTGACTGTCACCTTCATAGACAAAATTCTGGACGTCACTCCTTACGTAAAGAAACAACTGGCCAAAGATGAGGACCCGGAAGGACTGAACTACCTGTCCCCCTCCTATCTGAGCAAAGTAGCCAAACGTTTTGCCGAACAAGAAAAGATAGAAATCACTCCGTTCACCGCTTTGGAACTAAAGCCTTTCTACGGAGCCAACCGCTATTACTTGTTTGTAAAGACCATCTATAAAGATGTCCGCATGGTAGGCGCTCCTCCTTCTTCCATCGGAAAGTTCGGAGCTGACACCGATAACTGGATGTGGCCCCGTCACTGTGGCGATTTCTCCATGTTCCGCATTTATGCAACACCCGACGGTAAACCGGCTGACTATAACGAAAGCAATGTACCTTTGAAGGTGAAAAAACATCTGACCATCAACCTGGGAGGAATCAAAGAGGGAGACTTCACTTTCGTAATGGGATTCCCCGGACGCAACTGGCGATACATGATTTCGGACGAAGTGGAAGAACGTATGCAGACTACCAACTTCATGCGTAAGACCATCCGCACCGTACGTTTAAATAATCTGCTGGAAGAAATGCTGAAAAGTGATAAAGTACGCATCCAGTACGCCAGTAAATACGCTTCATCAGCCAACTACTGGAAAAATGCCATCGGTATGAACGAAGGGCTGGTTCACCTGAAAGTACTTGATACTAAAAAGAAACAACAGGAAAAGCTTCTGGCTTATGGACGTGAAATGGGTACAGACGCCTATCAGAAAGCCTTCGACGCTATCCGGGAAATCGTGAGCAAACGCCATGATGCCGTATATCATCAGCAAGCCATTTATGAAGTTTGCAAACTGGGAACGGAATTCTATAAAATTCCTTCTACAGATAAAGTCCTGCAAGCATTGAAAGAAGGATATAAAGTACCTCACGCCACTAAAGAAATCAGCCCGCTGGATCATGCATTAAGCAAACTGAGCAAACAGGCTGATAAATTTTTCAATAAAGATTATAATCCCGAAGTAGACCGCAAAGTTTCCAAAGCTTTGCTGAAAACTTACGCAGAATTAATTCCGGCCGGACAGCGCATCAGTATCTTTAAAGTAATAGACAAAGAATTTAAAGGAAACATTGACGCCTTTGTCGATGCTTGTTTTGATACATCCATCTTCCGAAGCCGTGAGGCCTTCAACAGCTTTGTGGCAAAACCGGATGCCAAGACATTGGAAAATGACCTGATGGTGCAATATGCCAAATCAGTAGACCAAGGTTATGCAGATACCGATGCAGCCATGAAAGCTGAAACCGACGCTTATAATCTGGCCCATAAAACTTGGGTGGAGGGCATGATGAAGCTGAAACAGCATGAAGGTACTCCTATTTATCCGGATGCCAACTCCACGTTACGTCTCACTTACGGTAAAGTAGGTTCATACAGCCCCAAAGACGGTGTAGAATACAACTATTACACCACGCTGAAAGGAGTGATGGAAAAAGAGGATCCGAACAACTACGAATTCGTGGTTCCGGCCAAACTAAAGGACCTGTATAACAAGAAAGACTTCGGACGCTATGCCATGAAGAATGGTGAAATGCCCCTCTGTTTTGTTACAGGAACAGATAATACAGGAGGTAATTCCGGTTCCCCCGTTTTCAATAATAAAGGAGAATTGATCGGTACCGGCTTTGACCGCAACTACGAAGGACTGACCGGTGACATTGCTTATAATCCCCAGTTACAACGTGCAGCCTGTGTGGATATCCGCTATACCTTATTTATTATTGATAAGTTTGCAGGAGCGAAACACTTGGTAGATGAAATGACCATTGTGGAATAACAATACCGGACAACTATTTTTTAGAACGCGGACAACATGTAACAAGTGTTGTCCGCGTTCTCCTATTTTTCACAAGATAAGCCTCTGATAAACGCGGACAAAAAAATGACACAGATTCCTTAACGTTTCTCCTTCTCCAACTCCTGCGGAATACGGAAAGCCGTATAAAGTTCCAGGACAGCGGCAATGGAAAGACAAACAATCCATTCGTTACGTTTCATGGTAAACATCAATACTCCTGTAAAGACCAGTGCGACAGCCCCGAAAATCTGCTGTCTACGCAAACGCTTGATGATAAAATTCCTTCCATCATAACGATTCCCCATCACCTGCACATAGCCGAACATCACAGCACCCAGCGTATACAGATAAGGCGCAAGCTCCCACCGGGTGATTTGCAACACCGCACCTGCCAGCAGCAGGACTGCCCCTGCCATCGAAATTATATTATAAGATTTACTCATTCTTCAAACACAAAAATATCCTCGTCAGGCTTCTTCATCAAATACTTCTCGCGTGCTATTTTCTCCAAAGCCTCAGGATTCGTAGTCAGTTCCTTCAGTTTCTCCGTATCTTCCTCATATTGCTTTCTGTATTTCTCTATCTCACTATTCAGCGCGCTGATCTCACTGCGATGCTTTACCCGCTGAATCAAGCTGTTCTCATCCAGAAAACCAATAACTACAATAAAGATCAGCACCGTAATCATATACTTATGGCGCCGGATGTAGTTCCAAATAGTCAGCAATTTGCTCATACAAAGAATCCCTTTTTTGATTTTTGCAAAGATAGAAATATTTCAAGCAATCCTACCCATAAAAACGGATAATTTATGTACTTTTGCAGAACTCATATTAGAAAAAAGAACTCCGCTTATGGAAAATTATATCGTATCGGCACGAAAATATCGTCCCGCTACATTCGAATCGGTTGTGGGACAACGCGCGTTGACCATCACCTTAAAAAATGCTATTGCCACCGGCAAGCTGGCACATGCCTACCTGTTCTGCGGACCGCGTGGAGTGGGAAAAACAACGTGTGCACGTATCTTTGCCAAAACCATCAACTGCCAGACCCCCACTGCCGAAGGCGAAGCCTGCAATCAGTGTGAGTCTTGTCTGGCATTCAACGAACAGCGTTCTTACAACATACATGAGCTGGATGCCGCCAGCAACAACTCGGTAGAAGATATCCGTTCGCTGATTGAGCAGGTACGTATCCCGCCACAAATCGGCAAGTACAAGGTATATATCATTGATGAGGTCCACATGTTGTCGCAAGCCGCCTTCAATGCTTTTCTGAAAACATTGGAAGAACCGCCTCATCATGCCATCTTCATCCTTGCCACAACGGAAAAGCATAAGATACTGCCGACTATTCTGAGCCGTTGCCAGATTTATGACTTCAACCGCATCGGCATCAAAGACACTATCGACCATCTGCAATACGTTGCCAAACTGGAACATATCAACGCCGAACCCGAAGCCCTGACTGTCATCGCACAGAAAGCCGACGGTGGTATGCGCGACGCTCTTTCCATCTTCGACCAAGTAGTCAGCTTCACAGGTGGTAACATCACTTACAAAAGTGTGATTGAAAACCTGAATGTCTTGGATTACGAATATTATTTCAAGCTGACCGATTTGTTGCTTGAAAACAAAGTTCCCGAATCCATGCTGCTTTTAACGACGTATTGAAAAAGGATTTGACGGCAGCCATTTCATCACCGGACTATCCTCTCATTTCCGGGATTTGCTGGTGAGCAAGGACCCTTCCACCCTGCAATTGCTGGAAGTAGGCGCCGGTATCCGAGACCGCTATAAAGAACAAGCACAAAAATGTGACCAGAAATTCCTGTACCGTGCCATGAAGCTATGCAATGATTGTGACCTGAACTATCGTGCAAGCAAAAACAAACGTCTGCTGGTAGAACTGACACTGATTCAATGCGCCCAACTCACTCTGCCCGACGCCGATGATGTAAGTGGTGGGCGTGGCCCTAAGAAGATATTAAAACCCCTATTTACGCAGCAAGCGGCTTCCACAGCCGCCACGCAGCCACAGCCTCAGGCTAAAGCTGCCGCTGCACAGACCGCAGCAACCGCCGTTCCTCAACCACAGGGTACAAGTACAGCCGGCAGTATGAACGCAAGCCGTCCAAGCCCGCTGCCTCAGACCAGAGAAGAGAAAAAAATCCCGGTGTTCAAGGCGGGTTCACTCGGTATATCCCTGCGCCGTCCTTTGCACGAACAGCAAGCTGCGGAAAAGCAAGAAGCAAAAGCGGCAAGCACCGCTGTCCAAAACGATGCCACATACGAAGATTATATTTTCAATGAAAAAGATCTGGACTATTACTGGCGTGAATTTGCAGCGCCCTGCCCAAGGAAGAGAAGGCTAACTCCGCACGAATGATGAACATGCATCCGCATTTGTTGAATGACACGACTTTTGAAGTGACAGTAGACAATGATATGGTGGAAAATATATGGTACAATTGATACCATCGGTTCAGAATCATTTACGCGAACGACTGCACAACCGGAAAATCACCATGACGGTACGTGTCAGTGCCCCTACCGAGAACATCCGTGCTTACAGCCATGTGGAACGTTTCCAAATGATGAGCAAGAAAAACCCGAATCTGCTGAAATTAAAAGAAGCACTGGGATTGGAGTTATCATAAAACCTATAAATATAAAAAGATACCGGGAAATCCTTCAAATCCTTCATAATTACACAATATATTGTTTTTCAATGTGTTCTCATGAAGGATCTTGAAGGAACCTTCATAAATGATTCATTGAGCGTAAGCTATACTTTTCCAGCCTTTGCGTCAATCAATTTAGATCCATAATAATATCCCAATTAGATTGTTTTACATCCATTATAAAATCAATTTGCCTGAACTACGGATACTGTCTATTATTCACCTTTTGTATTCACCACTTTCTGCATTATCATTATCATCCATACAGATAGTACAAAAGGTGCAGTCAGAGTAGTAATTCCCAACTTGATCCCTGCAAACTGCAATACAACGGACAGCAAGACTGAACATAAAGCCCATACAAAGCTTTTCCAAGTTTTGCCTCCTAAAGCCAAAGCACACAATACACCATTATAGCCCATCAATCCCATATTCAACATTTCCGGATCTATCCCCCAAAATACAGCAAAAAGAACAGGAAGAAGTGTCCCCAGCGCAGTATAAAAAGTTCCAGTCCATGAATTAACCCCAATACCAGCCAAAAAGAACAGTCCGGTCAATAAATTTTCTTGAAACATGACCTGACCAATACCTAAACAAAAAGCCTGAACGTAATCAACCTCCCGCACAGTATCAGATACCGTTTCGGAAACCAGCAATAAATCCGGCGTTATCCAAGTACAGATTCCCAATAATATCCACACAGAAAAAATGAAAGGAGCAGTAAATCCGGGAAGTGAATGCTGCCGGCTGAAAAGCCGTACTATCCAAGTAGAAAAACATGAAGCTACCGCCATGAGCAGCAAAGACCACAAAGACAGCTGCATGAAAACTCCGACTGCTATACCTATCAATGTGCCGTTAAAACCATACAGTCCATTCTTTATATCGTCACGTCCATAACCTGAGATACAAGCCGCCAACGTGCTTATTATATTACCGCCTACCGCTAATACTCCCAACTGCCACGAGTTCAGAAAAATTCCGACCAACATTAACAAACCGGACAACGCATTATTCTGAAACATGACTTGTCCTATTCCACGCCCTAAAACAAGCAACGAATCATATATCGAAATTGTCTTCATAAATCAAATTACCGGATTCCAATTTAACATAAGCTCCTTGAAAAGATGAAGGAAAATACTAGAAAAAGAAAAATTCTTGAATCGTTCAAATTCAAGAATCTACAACTTTAACTTTTCTACTTTCGCGGAGAGACGGGGATTCGAACCCCGGATACCCTTTTGGGGTATACACGCTTTCCAGGCGTGCCTCTTCAACCACTCGAGCACCTCTCCTTTTTTCGGAGTGCAAAAATAGAACAAATTTTCAGAACCAGCAAATATTTGAGTCCACAATCTCTCTATTCATTCCAAGAGATACAACTATAAATCGTGATTACGCATCCGATACTCCGCCAATTCCTCATACTTAGTACCCGGACGGCCGTAATTACAATACGGATAAATGGAAATACCACCGCGCGGAGTAAAAATGCCCGTCACCTCAATATATTTAGGATCCATCAGCTTAATCAAATCTTTCATGATGATATTCACGCAATCTTCATGAAAATCGCCATGATTACGGAAACTAAACAAATACAGCTTCAAGCTCTTGCTCTCCACCATTTTCACATCAGGCAGGTAGGAGATACGGATTTCCGCAAAATCGGGCTGTCCTGTAATAGGACACAGGCTGGTAAATTCGGGACAGTTAAAACGTACCCAATAGTCGTTTCCGGGATGTTTGTTCACAAAGGACTCCAACACTTCGGGAGCATAATCCTGCCTGTACTCGGTCTTCGCCCCGAGAAGGTCAATTCATCTTTTCTTTCCATTAAAGTTATTTTTTTCATATTCATGTTTTCTCTATCATACCTTAGAAAAGAAATTCTCTCCCCGCTTCGAGCAGATCGTTTCACTAGAGTGATGAAGTTGTACCACTAAAGTGATGAAATTTCTTCACTCTAGTGATAAAACCTGCTCACTAAAGTGAAACAATATACTCGGCAAAAAGAAAACACCTTTCATACAAGGAGAAAACACATTCATTTATCCTATCGTTTCTCTCTTTCCGCCTTTATCTCCAGATACTTTTCCAATCCTTCACGACGGAGCTTACAGGCCGGGCAATGACCGCAGCCATCTCCCTGTACGCCATTATAGCAAGTCAACGTTTCATGCCGGATCAAATCGAGCACGCCCAATTCGTCCGCCAACGCCCATGTTTCCGCTTTATCAATCCACATCAGCGGAGTGTGAAGCACGAACTGCTCGTCCATGGCAAGGTTCAACGTCACATTCAGTGACTTGATAAAAGCATCCCGACAATCAGGATAACCGCTGAAGTCTGTCTGCGACACACCGGTCACGATATGATTGATCCCCAATTCGCGTGCATAGACAGCTGCAATGCTCAGAAAGAACAAATTCCGCCCCGGCACAAACGTATTAGGGAAACTATCGGCAGGCTTCACCTCATCCATCGTTATCGTAGTATCTGTCAGCGAATTTTTACCCAGGTTGCCTATAAAGGAAACATCCATCGCTTTAAACTCCACACCTGCCTTTCCGGCAATAGCACGGGCCAGCTCCACTTCCTTCACATGCTTTTGTCCATAGATAAAACTTAAAGCATACACTTTGCGGAAATGTTTTTTTGCCCAAAACAGGCACGTGGTTGAGTCCTGCCCTCCGCTGAACACAACCAATGCGTCACTTTTATTCATTGTTGATAATTTTTCAATTTACTAATGTGCCAATTGCTGCGCTATGTGGATATGCTGCGCCATATACCGCATGGTAATTGGCTAACCGGCACACTGACACATCAGCAACTTATTAAAGTTCTTTGATTTTTAATACATTGTATGAGATATGCTCATCAAAGACATCACTGCCATCCACCTTCTTGATGTAATTTACCACACGGATGGTAACAGGCAGGATAATAATTTCATAGAGTGTCTTGAGCACCGCCTGAATAACCATCATCTTTATCAGTTCACCGGCAGGCATCAAACCTCCGAAGGCAACAGGAAAGAAAATCATGGAATCGGCACTCTCACCCACCAAGGTAGAAGTGATAGCACGAAGTGAAAAGTTCTTTCCCCCCGAGGCCAGCTTCATTTTACTCATGACATAGGCATTCAGAAAAGAGCCGACCAAGAAAGCGGTCAGACTGGCTACAGCGATGCGGGGCGCCATGCCGAAAACGAAGTTGAAGCCCTCCTCTCCTTCCCAAAACGGAGCTGCGGGCATCAGAATGGCAAGCTGCCCCAAAGCTACCACCATGAAATTCATGGCAAAGCCCATCCAGATGATAAGACGTGCCTTGCGGAAGCCCCATACTTCGGCTATACAATCATTGATAATGTAAGAGATAGGAAATACAACCAATCCGGCAGTTGCCGTAATTTTCCAGATCTGGACTACTTTGGTCTCCAATAAATTTGCTGCGACAAGACATACACAAAACAGTATGCCAAGCAACATGAACGATACAGATACAGTGTTATTATTCTTCATTTCTCCTGTTTTTTACGTGGTGTTCTAGAATACACGACCGCTATTCACGGCATCATACGTCTATTTTTTAATTCGGGGTGCAAAGATAGAAATTATTTCCGAGTTAACCGGATATAACTGCATTAAATATTCTTATCAAGAAGAACAGCCTCATCAAATAATTACTTTTTCTATACTTCCTTGATTGCCAAACAGTATGGAACAGTGAAAGATGAAGCGTCATAAACAGGTGGGTATCAGTGAAAACGATTAGAGGGGCAGATTGAATCCACCCCTAAAAGACAGGATAAAAAATCCTTTATTCAAACAGGGCAATCGTCTTCTTTATAATTTCGATACACTCCTTTAACTGTTCCTCTGTAATCACCAATGGCGGAGCAAAACGAATAATATTCGTATGTGTCGGTTTGGCCAGCAAGCCGTTTTCGGCCAATTTCAAGCAAATTTCCCACGCCAAATCCTTCGTTTCATCATTATTGATTATCAACGCATTCAACAATCCCTTGCCCCGGACAAAAGAAGCCACACGAGATGTTTCACACAGTTTTCTCATCTCTTCCCGGAATATCAATCCCAGTCTGTATGCCCTGTCCGCCAACTGTTCGTCCCGTACCACCTCCAGTGCCGTAACAGCCACTGCCGCAGCAATAGGATTTCCGCCAAAAGTGGAACCATGTTGTCCCGGACGGATAACATCCATCACTTCATTGCATGATAATACTGCAGAAACAGGACAGGCCCCACCCGATAAAGCCTTTCCCAAAATCAGGATATCCGGATGAACATTCTCATAGTCACAAGCCAGCAATTTGCCTGTACGGGCAATGCCGGTCTGCACTTCATCGGCTATAAAAAGTACATTGTGGGCACGACACAAGTCGTAACATTTTTTCAAATATCCCTCATCGTACATAAGCACCTGCTTCTCCCTGAATGGCTCAACCAGGAATCCGGCCACATGGGGATGTTCGTCCAGCACTTTCGCCAGCGCTTCGGCATCATTGTAAGGAATCACAACAAAGCCGGGAGTAAAAGGTCCGTAGTTATTGTAAGCGTCCGGATCAATGGAGAAAGAAACGATAGTGGTAGTACGCCCATGAAAATTATTCCGGCATACAACGATTTCCGCCGTATCCTTGGGAAGCTTTTTTACTTCATACGCCCATTTGCGGCAAAGCTTCAATGCGGTTTCTACCGCCTCGGCTCCCGTATTCATCGGTAAAACCTTGTCATATCCGAAATAACGGGTGACAAATTCTTCATACCGTCCCAACTGGCTGTTATAAAAAGCGCGTGAAGTCAAAGTCAGCTTTCGCGCCTGTTTTACCAACGTATCAATAATACGCGGATGACAATGTCCTTGGTTCACCGCCGAATAAGCGGAAAGGAAATCATAATATTTCTTTCCTTCCACATCCCATACAAACACACCTTCTCCTTTATCCAATACCACAGGAACAGGATGATAATTGTGTGCTCCATGTTTGTTCTCAAGCTCCATTAATTGAGCTGCCGATAATTTTGCATCCATAAGCTTTTTTCTTCAAGAATATTTCCGCCATCATGCAACGGGCACTTCCTCCTCCCAGCGTTTCAATGGTAGGGATGGGCATGGAAGTAATGCGTTATACTTAGACAGCCATTGTAACTGGTCTTCATGCAACGAATCGTAAGCACTTTGAGACATCACTAGAAACAATGCACCTTTCCCGTTCTCCACCTGAAGCATATTTCCGGCAAAGTGATGCATCTGTTCCTCGGAGATGGCGATGATTTCTTTCCCTGTCTGCCGCAAGATGTGGCAAACCTGCTCACGCTCTTCCACGTCATCAATGCTGCCCAGACAAACGACCGCATAATCTGTTGCCACACACATCATGACGTTGGTATGATAAATGGGCAGACGTTGTCCGTTTACAGTCTGATAGGCGCGAAAGGGCACTGGAATAAAGTTCTGTTCCTTGCAGAACCGACCCAATAATGCTTCGTCCACCCGTTGCGACAAAGCCGCGTATGCATAACGGTTCACTCGGTCCAGAATGATTCCCCCGGTCCCCTCCAGGAAGCGGTTTTCTTCCTCAAAACCTGTATAATCTACCTTCCGACGGATGCTGAACCCCTCCGACTCTATCCGCTGCAAGATATCCGCCCGTCTTTCCGCCCTGCGGTTTTCCGCAAACATAGGATACAGCACCACCGTTCCGTCGTCGTGAAAGGACACCCAGTTGTTCGGAAATATGGAATCCGGAGTATGAGGTATCGGGGTATCCTGCACCACTATTACCTCTATGCCGTTTGCACGCAACTTATCCACCATGCCCCGAAATTCCTTCAAGGCACAAGCTTGTACTGTCTCACCTGCCGCAACTGTCCGCTGCTGGAAATAATTGTTGGCCGCTGTTTCTTCATTGAACCCGAAGGCTACGGGTTCCACCATCAAAATGTGGTTTGTTGTTTGTTTAGTCATTTTCTCGGATTAATGGTAAGGTGGAGCAGCGCAACAGTCCGCCCATCTTAGATATTTCATAATAAGGTACACGCTCTACCGTCATTCCCCATACCTCTTCCATAAAGGTATTCAGGCGGATAAAGTTCTTTTCAGAAACCACCACCTCAGGAGAGATGGAAAAGACATTCGTATTCATATAGTACATCTCTTCCCGCGTTATTTCAAATACATTCTCCCTGCCGAACAAATCGAGCAGAGTATGATAATCCTGAGGATACATAAATCCGTCCTTATAAATAATCGCATGCCCTTTCCCTACCGGCATAAAGGTCAATCCAGATGCAGAATCCCCGCACGTGGATCTGTATTATGTTTTTTCAGCTCCAAGGGGATGAATATCTTCCCCGGACAGATTTCTTTCAGAAAGGAAAAAGCATATCGGTTGGTACGTGCCGTCTTCATCTGCGGATAATCGGGCTGGGTATAAAGGCCTACAAACACAATATTATTGTAAAGCACCACATCACCTCCCTCTACGTGCGCCTTTTCGGGAAGGTTGAAAATTTTGTTATAAGCTATCTGATTATAGACCACTTCGTAAGCTTCCTTCTCATCTTCCCTGTTGGGGATGATGTTGGAAACAATAATCTTGTCGTCAATCACAAACCCCACATCACGGGCAAACACCTGATTACAATTCTCCAGTGTCCACGGGCGATAGACCTGCACCCCATATTTCAACAATACGCTTTCAAAGCATCTCATCTCTTTGAAAATATCTTCTTCATGGGGATATATGTTATGCAATACGGACTCGTATGACTTGGCGTCATAAGTTTCTTCCAGCGTGGGGACCTTCCCTATGGAACCGGGTTGTCCAAGCACCACAGCTTTCAATGTAGAAGTTTCATTCTTTACGTTAAGCTGCATAAACCTAATATATTTATGCAAATATAAGAAGTTTACTCAACTAAACAAATGAATTGCCCGAATAATTCTACCTTATTGATTTATCAATTATATTTGCAACCGAAAAAAGAAGGTAATATGAAAAAACAAGAACTTTATAACAAGGTGATCGCTTATTTTCAAAAAACGATACCTGTTGCCGAAACTGAACTTCATTACAATAACCCATTCGAGTTGTTGATAGCCGTTATCCTGAGTGCACAATGCACGGACAAACGGGTAAATATGATCACCCCTCCTCTTTACCGGGATTTCCCGACTCCTGAGGCACTGGCCGCTTCGACGCCGGAAGTGATTTATGAATACATACGGAGTGTAAGTTATCCCAACAACAAGGCAAAACATCTAGTAGGCATGGCGCAAATGCTGGTGAAGGATTTTCATAGCGAAGTACCGGGAACATTGGAAGAACTGATTAAACTGCCGGGAGTGGGACGCAAGACGGCTAATGTCATTCAAAGTGTAGTATTCAACAAAGCGGTCATGGCAGTAGATACACATGTGTTCCGCGTGAGCCACCGCATCGGACTGGTTCCTCAAACCTGCACCACACCGCTGGCTACCGAGAAATATCTGATGAAGTATATTCCGAAGGAGATTGTGCCCACCGCACATCATTGGCTTATTTTACACGGAAGATATGTTTGTATGGCACGGACACCGAAATGTTCGGAATGCGGATTGAACGGATTGTGCCGGTATTCGTTGAAGCCGGCTTTATAAACTAATTCTCATTCCATCGTATGCAAAATGCACATGCGGCGGCAATAACCGTTCAGCATCAGCATGTAATCCCATATGATGACTCATGTGAATAAAATAAGTTTCCCCGGCTCCTATTCTTTGTGCATTGTCCAAAGCCTCCTTCAAATTCTGGTGGGTATTATGAGGCTGGGGACGCAATGCATTCATTACCAACACATCCAGTCCTTGCAACAAATCATATTCAGCCCCGGGCATCGTCAGCATATCGGTAATCCATGCCATTTTGCCGATACGGTATCCCAAAATGGGCAATTTGCCGTGCATTACCCGAAGAGGTGTCACTTCTACTTTGTTTCCTTCGGGATTGCCGATAATAAAAGGAGAACCGGGAACAATTTCCTCTAATGTAATACGGGGAACTCCCGGATAAAGATGTTCGGCAAAACAATAAGGAATACGCTGGCGTAAACGCTCTGCTGTATATTGTTCGGCATAAACCGGCACATCACGAAAACGACAGAAAGGACGCAAATCATCCAAGCCTCCTACATGGTCATAGTGTTCGTGAGTAATCAAAACACCGTCCAACGGTTTGAAATCGTTCAACCGTATCATCTGTTCACGGAAATCGGGACCACAATCTATCAGAATCCGGAGCCTTCCGTTTCTATCAGTCCCGAACAACGCAAACGGTTGTCCCGGGGATCGCTGCTGGTACATACCAGACATTTGCACCCTATTTCGGGTACTCCCGTAGACGTTCCGCTGCCTAGTATTGTAATCTTCATATTATACTTTATATAAAATTCACTTCGGGAGAGATAGCTACCCCGAACTTTTGAAGCACAGACTCCTGTATCCGTCTGGCAAGAGCAATCACTTCATCTCCCGTAGCGCCTCCACAGTTCACCAAGACCAACGCCTGTTTAGAATGAACACCCGCGCGCCCTATTTGTTTGCCTTTCCAGCCACAACGGTCTATCATCCATGCAGCAGGAATCTTCACCCGATTGCCATCCACTTCATAATGTGGCATATCAGGATACTGTTGCTGTACTATTTCAAACTGCCTGCGTGGAACAATCGGATTCATAAAGAAACTTCCGGCATTTCCCTGCACCCGGGGATCGGGCAACTTGGCTTCACGCACGGCAATAATCACCTTCCTTACATTCTCCAATGCCACCTCACCTCCTCGCTTTTCCAATTCGCCACGCACATTTCCATACTCCAGATTAAAAACCGGCTGCTTACTTAAACGATAAGTGACGTAAGTCACTATATATTTACCTTTCAAATCTTTCTTGAAAATGCTTTCACGATAAGCATAACGGCATTCCTCTTTGGTAAAAATCCGTTTCCTGCCGGTTTCCACCTCGACGGTTTCCACACTTACAATCAAATCTTTTGCCTCAACACCATACGCACCGATATTCTGAACGGCAGAAGCACCCACTTCACCGGGAATCAATGACAGATTTTCAGCACCATACCAACTGTTCTTCACGGTATATGCCACAAAATCATCCCACACCTCACCGGCTCCTGCCCTTACCTCTATTTCCTGTTCGTTTTCAGCAACCACCTCATACCCCCGGATAGCCGAATGCAGGACAGTCCCTGCATAATCACCTTTAAAAAGCAAATTGCTTCCTCCGCCGATATGCAACCAGTTACCGGCCATCAAGTTTTTATCCGACAAGATGGATTGCAGCTCTGTCACCGATTCATATTCCACAAACAAAGATGCCTTCACATCCATACCAAATGTATTATGAGGCAACAGAGAATAGTCTTTTATTTCCTTCATTTACAATCAAATCAATCGCTCAGATCCTCAAACTGCATCAGTTTCCATAGACCGTGCCGCCGTTCAAAATAGAGCGTATTATTAAATCCATTGCCAAAACCTTTCATTTCAATCACTTTCGTATTGGAATGCACATTCTCGTTCTGGCCATAGTTCACATTTGTCAAATTCTCACGAGGCAACACAGGCTGGAATGCGAACCATTGTCCGGCCTCCAAAGTCGTTTCCAGTATCTGAAACTCGTCTTCGGGATCAGCAGTCACAAACTTCAACGGTTCGTGCAAACGTGACAACTGGAAAACCGAATCATTGGCAAAACGTTCATAAAACTCAAAGAAGTCCTCCTTACCGGTATCCTCTCTCGGCATATCCGCGAAATCTATGGCTTCCAGTTTCCACAGCCCCTTCAGACGCTCAAAATAGTACCGCTTGATTTTTCCCTTCTTCAAGTAAATCCATTCTATCTTGACACTGGTAAGCCCCGTATCTTTCTCCATTTCCATATCTTCCGCCTTATCGAACAGAACTGTATAGGCATCTTGCCGGCTGAATAAAGGATCGTGTTTCCATTGGTCCTTTTCAATGTGCTCTTTCTTTTCCATTGTATAATACGGCAAAGGGAACACGATGCGTGACAATTGTAACTTTTCATCACTGGCAAAATTGTAGAAAAAGTCGGCAAAACTTTCGTCGGCCGTAGCGGGAACCATTGGTTCTTCCTCTACCGCAGCCATCGCTTCTGTTGTGTCCGGGGGTGCAGTCAGCGAATCAATCTCCTCAGTAAGCGTCTCGAAGGGTCCATTTTCTTTTTTCCACCTCCACAGGAGCTTATCAGCATAAGCAGACAAACTCCGATTATTAGTTTTCTCATTTTCTATATTTAGAAAAAATCGATGCAAAAATATCGTTTTTTTTAGTTTTCAGCAAAATATATGGGTTTAATTCGCTAACTTTGCGGTCATTAAAAAATAAAGAAGAAACTATGTTAGCTAAAATAGAACAATTACTTCAGGAAATTGAAGCTTGCAAGCAGCCAATGCGGAAGAATTGGAAGCCTTGCGCATTAAATATCTTAGCAAAAAAGGAGCGATTAATGAGTTGATGGCAGACTTCCGCAACGTACCTGCCGAGCAGAAAAAAGAGGTGGGCATGAAACTGAACGAGCTGAAAAACAAGGCTCAGGAACGTATCGCTACATTGAAAGAAGTTTTTGAAACCCAAGATAACGGTGCCGCCGAAATGGATCTTACGCGTACGGCTTATCCCATCGAACTGGGAACACGCCACCCGCTGAGCATTGTAAAAAATGAAATTATTGATATATTCCATCGACTGGGCTTCAGCATTGCCGACGGTCCCGAAATAGAAGACGACTTGCACGTATTCACTGCCATGAATTTTGCCGAAGACCATCCTGCACGTGATATGCAAGATACTTTCTTCATCGAAGCCAGTCAGGAAGATGTGAAAAAGAACATCGTGCTTCGCACTCACACTTCTTCCGTACAGGCAAGAGCTATGGAACATTCGCAACCTCCTATCCGCATCATCTGTCCGGGACGTGTATACCGCAATGAAGCGATCAGTTATCGTGCCCATGCATTCTTCCATCAAGTGGAAGCACTCTACATTGACAAGAATGTATCATTCACTGATTTAAAGCAGGTATTGCTATTGTTTGCCAAAGAAATGTTCGGCGAAGATACTCAAATCCGTTTGCGTCCGTCCTATTTCCCGTTCACCGAACCAAGTGCCGAAATGGATATCAGTTGCAATATTTGCGGCGGAAAAGGTTGTCCGTTCTGTAAAGGCACAGGCTGGGTGGAAATTCTGGGATGTGGTATGGTGGATCCGAATGTATTGGAAGCCAACGGCATTGACAGCAAAGTTTACTCAGGCTATGCGCTAGGTATGGGTATTGAACGCATCACCAACTTGAAATATCGTGTAAACGATTTACGATTATTCTCTGAAAACGATACTCGCTTCTTGAAAGAATTCGAAGCAGCCAATTAATAGTGTCAATGTGACCATGTGCTGATATGCCAATTGCCATGCGGAATAGAACGCGGTCAATTGGCATATTAACATATTGCCACATTAGCATATTGATACATTGACATATTAGCACATTATTGCTCATGAAGGACAAGCTGATTACCAAAATTATATAGAAATACTGGCAGCCAATTTTCTATTATTCTTTGGATTCTGGTTACTGATGCCTGTATTACCTTTCTACTTGGCGGAAGTTTTTGACGCCAACAAAACAACCATAGGGGCCGTACTTTCCTGTTACACCATTGCCGCCCTGTGCATACGGCCTTTCTCCGGTTATCTGTTAGATACCTTTGCCCGCAAACCGCTTTATCTGTTGGCTTATTTCACTTTTACCGCCATCTTCGGAGGATATCTCATTGCAGGAACACTCACCTTATTTATTTTATTCCGCATTATACACGGAGTATCGTTCGGCATGGTGACAGTCAGCGGAAATACCATTGTCATTGATATCATGCCTTCTTCACGCCGTGGGGAAGGATTAGGATATTATGGGCTGGCAAACAATATAGCCATGTCCATCGGACCGATGACCGGACTCTTCCTGCATGATGCAGGAGCAGACTATACGCTTATCTTCTGTTGCTCATTAGGTTCCTGCCTGATAGGATTTCTCTGCGCCTCATTGGTAAAGACCACCTACAAACCTCCTGTAAAACGAGAACCTATATCATTGGACCGTTTCATTTTGCTTAAAGGAATACCGGCAGGTTTCAGTTTGTTATTACTATCCATCCCTTATGGCATGACCACCAATTACGTTGCAATGTATGCCAAACAAATAGGTATCCAGGCATCTACCGGTTTCTTTTTCACCTTTATGGCATTGGGAATGGCAGTTTCCCGTCTTTTCTCCGGACGCCTGGTAGACCGGGGAATGGTTACTCAAGTTATTGAAGCCGGCCTGTATCTGGTCTGCTTCTGTTTCTTCGGTTTGAGTTCATGCGGATGGCTGACAACATGGAGTCTGCAATGGACCACTTATTTTCTGTTCACCATAGCTCTTTTACTAGGTATTGGGTTCGGAACCATGTTTCCTGCCTATAACACGCTGTTTGTGAACTTGGCCCCCAACAACCAGCGTGGTACGGCAACTAGCACCTACTTGACTTCGTGGGATGTAGGTATAGGCGCCGGCATGTTATTGGGCGGATATATAGCAGAAATAGCCACCTTCAAGATGGCTTATCTATTCGGAGCTGCACTCACTGTTATCTCGTTATTTTATTTTAGAAGCAAAGTGGCCCCTCACTTCCACCAACATAAGTTGCGCTAATCTTTATATGTCAGCACCATGATATGGGAAAGCCGATCGTTTACAACTGACAATTGGGTTGAAAGAATAAACGAATGGAATAAAGGAGCATTTTCCAACAGAAATGCCGGCAAATAAGGCTCGAAACGTTCCGGGTTGCGGGAAATCTTGTTCATGTCCGCCACAAGCATAAAGGCTGCGTCACGTGAAAGATTAGCTACACATTCATTGAACAATGTCCTGCTATTTCTTTCGTATGCCTCTTCCATATAATCTGCCATGGAATCTTTATCAGCAGAAATAATCAAACTATCTTCCCTTATATCTGGAATATTTTTCAATTTTTCGGCCATCTGGTTCACACAACCGCATGAATCAGGCATAAAAGTATCTCCAGTGAGATACACCACATCGCTGTTCATGTGAAAATCAAACTCACTCCAACAGCTACTATTATCCTGCAGGAAAGGCATAGACGGTGTACGTCCGTATAAAGTCAGGAAATTATGCGTTTTCTTTTTCTGCATCGCTTTGGCAAACACGGGATCATTGCTCAATGCTTTCTCCTCATCCTCACGCGCATCAATCACTTTCTCTATCAAACTTTTCTGATAACTCACCACATAGAACCCCGCCTCACTATAGACAGCTAGAAAATCATTATTGCCCAACGGATAGACTGCTATATTTTTTCCTCTGTATTTTTCTTTTTTAGGTGAAAAACTTCCCGGAGTTCTCTCTAACAACATATCTCCCAATGTTTCCTTATCATCAGCCCCCATACGGAAATATACCACCTGGTCACGCGGAGTACCCGGAGAATGGAAACTGACCACCACCCGGCTCATCTTACTGCTCAGACCATGAGCAGTATTAGTGGTATATTCGTTCAAACCTCCCAACACATAATTAAATAAACCGGGAAACTGGAAATTACCCAATTCTTCAGAATAATTCAGTTGAGGAAATTCATTCAGAAAATAATTAATATTATCACTCTCCAACACACCGATGCAATCAGCCGGTACAAGTGAGAAGAGATTGATCTCACGACTCTTATCCGTCAGGCTTAATTTAGCAAAGCCGTAAAAGCCCACAGCCGTACAAAACAATACCACTGATAGCACCATACCCAACTTGGCAACTGTCCGCAATCTCATACCCTACCTGTATTTATATTTTTTTGCAAATATAGCAAATTATTTAAGGAAACAAACAAAAATCTTCAAAATTCCACCTTCTTTCTTATTATTCATAAATGGTTCCGGTAGAAAGTTCCAACGCTCCCCATTTAATCATAGCGTTAAATAACCTAACAAAAGAATAAGAAGATAGTTCTTCCGGCCGGATATTTTTTTCTTTTATAATTCCGCTGTCAATCAATGCTGTACGGCAAGTTCCTCTCAACAAAGGTAATTTAGGTGTAAACCAATCCTTACCATCAAACAAGGCAATATTAGCTATGGAAGTATCAGTCAGCAGTCCGCGTCTGACAATTAAAATATCATCCCGTTCTCCACGGCAGGCAAAAAGCCGGTTTAAAGCTTCCCTGTCTGTACTTTTATAAGTATAATCTATATCATCCGAATAAACCAACTGCAAAGAATGTACCGGACGCATCTGATAGGCTTCATAACTAATTTCTTTTATTCCACCGCCATCATAAATCACCCTACATTTCATTCCGCTCATCTCCGGTGTCAATTTCAGGTATTCACCTAATTCTATGCCGGCACAGTCTGGCCAGAATGATGAAGGGTATTGTTCAGTCTTTCATTATGATAAGACAAATTACACGCTTTTCCTTGTTCTATCCGTATAGTTTCAATAAATGGGTACATAAATCTTCTGTATCATTTCATTATATTCACTTTGTAAATCACTCTTTGAAGTGATTCCTCCCCCCGCCTTATAATAAAGATTCTCTCCTTCCTGTTCTAAAAACGGATCATCACCGCACTGTCTAAAGTCCTGCCGTCACAATAGCCCATTATACCCGTATAAAATCCACGCTCATAACTCTCCGCTTCTTCAATAATATCTATCGTCTTGGATTTGGGCGCTCCAGTTATGGAACCGGCCGGTAACAAACGAAATATAATATCTCCTATATGCGACGGGTAATCATCGGGCAAGACACCACATATTTCGGAGCTTGTCTGAAAGATAGGCCCCTTATTGGTTTCAAGCCGGTCACAATAACGATACCGGACAACTCTCACCTGTTCCGCCACCATACTCAAATCATTACGAATCAGATCTACAATAGTAGCATGTTCGGCAGTTTCTTTAGGATCATCCATCAACAGTTTTTCCGCATCAGGTAAGGTAGCGTCAATCGTTCCTTTCATGGGGAAAGATTTTATCTCGCCATCTTCTATACGAACAAAAATTTCGGGTGAGAAACAGACCAATTTATCTTTCAACCAAAGTCTATAAAGCGCTTTGGAGTACCGGAACACATCCTCCAAAGTAAGATTAGTACTGACAGGAACTTTGCAAGTCAAATTAGCGAGATAGCTGTTACCTGCCAGAATATTCCGTTTTACGATTTCAAAAGCCTGCCGGTAGTCTGCCAAAGACATTGGAACAAAGTTCCAGTCTATCCGCCCACTGTAACTTTCTGTTACAGTATCCACATTTTTCACTCCATTAAAGTTATAACGGCAACGGGTAGAATCAATCCGGCTTATTTCCTCTATCAAAGAACACTGCTGTTTATAATCTATAATAAAAAGGAAAGGCTTCCGGCTACCCGCCAACTCATTCATACGTTTTATAGCTTCCGGTCTTTTATATTGTTGCATTTTAGCTGTTAAATTATCTTGTAACAATCATTTTTCAAGGGGAACAAAGTTAAGAATTTAAAGTAAACTGTTATCTTAACATAGAGAAATTCTTTCTTTTACTTGTTTTACTCAATAAGAGATGTAAAGTCAGAACAATAATGCCAGTGACGGTAAAAAATTATGCCGGGAACATCTGTAAAGACAATCCCCGGCTTTTTAATATACTTCAGGTATCCTTCCTTAAAGAGAAAGCTGATTTTCTGAAAAAGGACATACCTTTCCCTACAAAAGAAAAGAAAATCAAGTTTTAAATGAAATGCTAATCACTTAACATCATAATAAATTATCAATTTTCAAACTATTTTTTCAAGAACTTCTCGGCACGTCCCGGAGAAAATAATTCCCACAATGAAGCCACTGTCCATCCCGGAGCAAAAATATCATTATAATAGCCTTTACCATTCTTACCGTAGTCCCAGTTAGTATGCTGGACAACCTCCGGATAATATCCTGTTTTGGCAATACCACATCGATGCCCTTCATAGGGTAACAACTGACGCATTGATGTACTGATTACCTGAGAAAAATCCGAAAAACGCTTTTCATTATATTCTTTTGCCAACCAGTTCAATACGTCAGCGAAATCAAAGATAAAGACATCAATATGGTTGTTTTCTACAGAAACATTTCCCCAACCTCTAGTTTCAACTCTAAATCACCCAACATCTGACCGGGGGCAAAAGGAACATCCCATGTATAGTACCATGACAATGCAAAATAAGCTGCCTTCCTCGCCAACCCAGCATAATGGGCTCGTTCAGCTCCTTTTGTAGCTAAAGCCAGATAGTAAGCGGCAGTTGACGCATACAAAGATGCCTCTTTATCCTCGCAATTAGCATCCAAAGTAGAAGAAAAATAATCGGACTTCGAAATCAATTCCTTTTCCAAATACTCCACCGTATGTTTTGCACTTGCCAAATACCGTTTATCCTTAAAATATTTATATCCCATAACCAATGGCAAAGTTGCCGAAGGGGTACTTCCCCCACTCTTGTCTACAATAGAAAAGTCATCTTTAAACTTACGAGGAAAACTACCGTCCTTATTTTGTAAACGCAGAAACATATCCAACATACTTTTTATACGCTTTTCCCACTCAGGATGTTTACGACCTTGCAGTCTTTCGTAATTCAAAAAATGAAGCAGGGCATATACCCCTTCAGACTGACGGCGGATACTATGAACAGACTCTACAAAATTACGCCTATAATGTACTACTTCATTAAAGAAACCCGTTTCCGAAAATCCATTCTGCAAATAAGAATCAAAAATTTTATAAGCATTCGTCACCAAATCCGTACGACGCTGCTGTTCTCCATATTCCAATGCATTAAAAGCATTCAACAAAGTACGTCCCACAAAACCCACTTCGGCAACATCCGTTTGGTCACAAGTAGCCGTACGCAATTCCACCCCCGAATAATAATGAGTAGGAGTATTTCCGACAAAGCTTTCCACGAAGAAATTACTCATCACTTCCTTCATTTTCTCAGGAGAATAAGGTGTATTTACAATTTGAGGACAGTTTGTATCATAAGAATATTCCCAAATATGCTGCACACATTCTGAAAAATCAGCAATTTCCGACTCATGTAATTCCCAAGTCAGAGAAAGACTCTCACCTTTACGTAATAATTGATAGGCCTCAACCGAAGGAGCCAATGTCAATTTACGAATATAAGTTTTAGGAGCTTCCTTGTAAGGAAACCCAAAAGACAAAGAAGCGATACCCGAGAGGTTTTCAAATCCTGTATAACCTATAGAGGTTTTACCAGACAATATCACTTCCCCTTCCTTATGGGTAGTCAAAGCATCCGAAGCCATATTATCCAGCCGGATAACAGAATATGTTTTCCTATTCTTTTCATCAAAAATAGCAGTCAAGGGAGTACTTAAACGGTCTTCACGAACCAACCAGCTATCCGAGGTATGAAAAGACGGCGCTTCTTGAGGAGAACGCAAGTTACGACGATACCAAAATCCAGGCATATAAAACAAACAATCATCATGATGACAACCAGTCATTACCTGCTCACCAAAATTGAAATAAACATCATCCAATGCAGTCATAAAAATGACAATACGCTGGTTGCCGTCTTTTTCTTCAACATTCTGATAAATCACCACAGGTAATTTATCGGCCGCCACCCACTGATATTCAAAATTACTATTATCCAATTGCTGCAAAGTCAGCGGATACCGCTTCGCATCATTACCAGGCACTTTCAAAGCAATGGAAGCCGAAACATTTTCCGGTGTATAGTTCACAGCTTCCGCACAAGTCATTCCTGCCAGACACACCACACTACATACAAAGTTTTTCCAATTCATATTTTTATGTATTTATTAATTACAATACAGGTTTTTCCGATTTCAATGAGGGAGAATCCGTAGCTACCACAGGCCATCCGTCTTTCCAACTTATTTTATCCATCATCAAAACACGCCCTTCAGGATGCTTTGTGGCCACTGCATGATAAAATACCCAATCATTACCCACTTTATCAGTCACAATCTCCGAATTGTGTCCTGTTCCCACAAACGAACTATTCTTATGAATCAACACTTCATGTTGGTTATCCATCATTGTCCTCCCGTTCTTATCAACATAAGGTCCAAACAAATTTTCTGAACGAGCAACTACAGTAGTGTAAGTGCTATTCAATCCTTCACAGCAAGTCCCTATGGAAGCAAAAAAATAGTAAAAACCTTCTTTTTTATGAATATAAGTTCCTTCATAAGCTGTACCAGCCACCTGCCGAGCTTCTCCCCTTGTTTTACTGAAAGACCGTCCTCACTTAATTCAATGCCATAAATGCCCCGAAAGCTGCCCCAAAACAAAAATTTCTTTCCGGCATCTTCTATATAGAAAGGGTCAATAGAATTCTGTACATTAATCTCGTTACTCCGAAACATCAGACCATGGTCTTTAAATGGCCCCGAAAGTTTGTCTGCCGTAGCGCAACCGATACCACAGGTCCACTCACCTCCCCATTTAGACATAGAATAATAAAGTACATACGTATCACCTATCTTATTGATATCCGGAGCCCATAAGCCTCCACCCGGTTCAAAATCAGGACGCGTTCGATCCGTGAATGCTGTACCTACCCATTCCCAATTAATCAAATCCTTGGAACGATGGATCGGCAAATTACGAATATCTTCGGTTGCATACAAATAATAATAACCATCACCACCTTCTATAATAGTAGGATCGGGCAGACTATAATCTATCACCGGATTCCGGTAATAGCTGGTTTTATCACCATCAGGTATTTCTTCTTGCGCAGACGATGATGAGCAAGACACCAAACAAAAGCAGATAGACAGGATCAAATTTTTTCTCATTGCAGTAATTTAGGAGTTATATATTCTTTACTGATTCTCATACGGTCTGTTCCATTCACATTCTCAAAATTTACCGTACCAATATACATAGCACGCGGATGAATATTACTTTTATCTTTGTGGGCATGGAATACAATACGAAGTTTTCCCTCTTTATCAGTGAACATGGCGCTATGCCCTACACCTACCAACCCACCAGGATTTTGCAATAATGGATTTTCGTCGTATTTAGCCCATTCCCCCATTATATCGGTAGCTGTAGCACAACCTACACCATAGAATGGACTTTCATAACTATTCGCAGAATAAGTCATATAATAAATTCCATTGTGTTTGAGAATATAAGAACCTTCATTGACTCGAGGCCACACTTCCTCCCAAGCCTGTGAAACATGAATACAAGGGCGCATCGTTTCTTTCTTAAGGGTTATCAAATCTTTTTCCAACTCGGCTATCCATACATTATTCCCATCATTAAAACGGACAAATGACAAATAAGGAGTACCGTCATCATCCATGAAAAAAGAATTATCAATACATTTCTCCTCAACAATCATAGGTTCTTGCTTATTTTGTATAAATGGTCCTACAGGGGAATCTGCCACTGCTACACAAATATGCTCATCTGCCGAATAATACATATAAAATTTACCATTCACTTCATATACTTCCGGTGCCCAAAACCAACGGTCTGCCCATGAATCCTTCTTATTCAAAGCCAGCCCTTTATATTTCCACGTTTTTAAATTATCCGAGATATAAACCTCTATTCCTTCATCCGAGTGAGTACCATAAGCATAATAAGTCCCATTGTGCAACAATATAAACGGGTCACCCAGTGGAACAGGTATTTCCAGCTCTTCCACAATTATTTCATTCACATTCTTATATTCTGAGGAACACGACTGACAAGAAGTCAATGTCCCCAACATCAATAACCAAATAAAAATCAATTTTTTTTTTCATAATACTAGTCAGTTTCCTATATGATAATACAATATTCCTTTATATACCGGAGAATAATTTCCAGAACAAAATCCTACACAAGAAGCAGGATAATGAATATCCAATCTCCCTAATTCTCTTCCGTCAACAAAAAGATAGAGCTTATTTCCCCTTCTCACCGCACGGAAATTATAAGATTCCTTTAATTGTTCTTGAATTCCCAACTTATAAATATGCCGTTCCAAATCCTGAGCGTCTTTATTAATAAAACGAATACCTTCCGTTTTTATCGGAGTAAAAGACAAACGATTATAAGCCGGATGCTCTGCCACCGTCGCCCCGCTGTTATTCAATGGATACCATTCTCCCTCATTCAAATATTCTATTGTAAATTTACTAAACATATCGTCTACAAACTCCGCCTTATTCCCTACTTCATGACGGTTCAGGTAAAGGGCATTTATCCATGAAGGCGATATAAAACGATAACATTTTTCGACAAAATCAGTATACTTCACATCAGGATAAACCATTTGTAAATGTTCCAACGGATATTTTTTATCAAGTATCTGTTGTCCTTGTTTTACAACTACCACTTCCAGCATACGCGTGATACCATTAAATTGAGCTTTTACATAGTTATCTTTATCCACATAAACCGGATAGCTTCCTGACATCTTACAATCGGACAAACCTGAAAGTTGAAAACTAAATTCATAATGATCAAGAAAATCACCTTTCAATATTTCTGAATGTTCTTTTAACTGTATCCGGTCATCATCAAATCCGATAGTATAAGTCACCCCTTCGAACAAAGCTTTTTTAGTCCGATCAAATACTCCGGGAACACCGGGTTCCGTCACAGGAATAATCTTTGTAAACAGATGTTTTTGAGGAGATGGTATTTCATCCAACCATACTTTTAAACAATCCTGATTACGTTCAATACGTAAATGATGATAAACACCCCAACGAAAATCTTTAGGCAAAGTGAAATATTCCTCCTTTTCTTTACCATTAATAATGGTACGCAAATACCAATTGTGGTTCTTTGTATCGAAACCGATATAAGCATTATTATCCACATCTTTCCACCACGCAATGATACCAGCATCTCCATCTGTTTTGACTGCTGTTTCAAACATATAAGTTGTAGAAGGTTTCACTTGTTGCAGCACTCCAAAAGAAGGTGTTTCCCTTTCATTGAAAAAGTGGGCAAAGAAGGTTCCGGATGATAGCCATCTGTACAAGGACCGGTTATTCCTTCAACAAATAATGTTTTATTAAAGAAATGAACACGGTTAATATACTGCCCCCTACACTCATTATTTTTATTAGCCATATATATAAGCCACCATTCAAATCCATTGGGCCCCCTTAAAATATTAGGTTGTCCCGGGGTCATCAAAATATCATCCGCTGTTTCACTCCTCATATCAAACAAAGAAACATCAAAAAATTGGGCACGCCCTTTATTTGTTTCTACAGCAAGCAAGTTCTCTCCTTTTTTCAGAAGCTCTCGTTGCTTTTCATCAAGGTTTACCATACAATAATCCCGTCCCTGTTTTTCGTAAATCAATGTTCCATTCAAATATATTTTTGTATCTCCGTCATGAGCAACCCTGAGTGCTAAATTTCCCACCTGTTTGCCAACAAAAAAAGATTTACGTAACCACAATGAAGGAGATGTCCACCAAGTACCTAAATGACGAGTGGTAGATCCTTTTATCTCTTTAGATGAGAATCCACATTCTCCTTTCTTCCAATCGGAAGCCTGATATACCGGAAGCATCCAACCGACTCCAGGATTATTTTCTGTATAATCAAACAATGGCTCATAAGTGATGCCATATCGTAAAAGATCCACATAATTCTCTTCCAGTAGAATTTGATTAGAATTTACTACCGGATAGCTATATTTATTCCCATTTTGAAAACTTAAAGGTGAGTCTGCCTCCGCAACCCCCAATTGATAATTCCCCCACTCAGTAGAGGTATGATTGGCATTATACATCAAATAGTATCGGTCTCTGTATTTCATCACCCAAGGTCCCTCTGCCACTCTGTTATCCATGGTCTCCCATGTATCCGGCAATGATGCAAACAAGCACACTGGTTCTCCGGCAAATTCCGCCGGATTCTTCATTTTACGTCCCCAAATAGTATTTCCATCAGTAAAACGCACCATATACATATATAATTGTCCGTCATCATCTTTAAAAACCTTAGGATCAATGCGATTATCCATCCAAGTTTTTTATCAGGCTCTATATAGGGCCCCAACACATTTTTACTTTGAGCATGTACAATGTGAACAGCATGCTTATCCTTACCCCAATAATTGACAGACCAATATAAGTGAAAATCACCATTCAAACAAAACATATCATTGGCGTGAATCTGCTCATTACCGGCACCACTTCCTCTACTCCAGCCATTATCCATAGTCACGACATGAACAGGTTTACCCCAATGAACCAAGTCGTCGGAAACATAAAAATCCCCATTGGTAAATACTCCACCTATATAATACTTACTATTATATTTCATCACACCGGCATCCGCTACTCCGGGAAGCACCGGATTCTGTATGTTTTGCGCGAATAAAGTACCGCAACAAGCAAAAGCACAGAAGATCAGTATTTTTTTGCAGACAAGCATAAATGATACTAGTTAAATAAAGACTATGCCGGAAGTATTATAAAAAGAAAAAACACTCCGACACAGTCTTTCTTTTTTATTAATAATTAGGATTCTGAGTTAGTTGAGGAACATCATCAATCTTACTGATTTCAACTTCCGATGTAGGGATAGGCATACGTTTGTGTTTGCCAATCACAAAATTGTTGAAGTCCTTGTCACGAGCTTTCAGCTCGTCAATACCAGCCTGTGAATCAAGCAATCCCCAGCGCTTCAAATCCGCCCAACGCCAGCCTTCGAAACAAAGTTCCAAAGCACGTTCCATCTGAAGACGTTTGATAAAGACCTCCTTTGAACTTAAACAATCCTTCCACCGACTATCTTTCAGTTTGGATAACCCTGCACGTTCTCTTACCTTATCAACATAAACAGCCGCATCAGAAGCCGAAGTTCCAGTTTCAACCAAACACTCCGCATAACTCAATAAAACATCAGCATACCGCATAATACGATAATTATTACGTGCGAAATAGTCTTCACGTTCACGATAGTAAGAAGTATTGTATTTGCGAATATAACAATCCTCTGTATCCTGTCCCCACTCATCAAACCATTGTGACGCATCTTCATTGGCATAGTATTTTTTTGACTGATCAGGAAAATCATCTCCAAAATGTTTATAAAGAATACTATTGTATAAACGCAAGTCATTTCTGCCATCAACCCTTCTCTCTTTCAAGAACTCATCTACTAGCCAACGACGCGCTTTACCATCGCCCCAACCCGTACCATGAGTGCCACCGGTGCATAAAACTGAGTACGCTGGAAACCAAAGGCCATACTGGCATCATTGCCTGTGCCCCCCTTATTTTGATCATCAAACTGAATTTCAAATATTCCCTCCTGATTATTTTCATTCAAATCGGTAAAATTGTCTTCACGGTTATCAAGCAAACCATACAAAGAGCCTTCCCTATCAATCAGCCATTGCAACTGTTCTTTGGCCCTATCATATTTATGTTGTTGCATATAAGCCTTGCCCAACAAAGCTTTAGCAGCACCTTTTGTCGCTCTGCCTAAATCTGCCGCATCCCATGCCTCCGGCAAATTCTCCATTGCAAACGTAAGGTCTTTTTCTATCTGATCCCAAATTTCCTGTTCTGAAGCGTCCTTAGGTATGTAATCAGCATTTTGAGGTTCAAGAACTAATGTCCCTTTCTCCCACAAAAGATTTATCTGAAAATACCACAGAGCACGCAAAAAGGAAGCCTGTGCTAAAAGTTGGTTCTTTTGAACCTCATCCATTTCAATCGCAGGCACATTAGCCAAAACCTGATTACAACGAAAGATCCCTACATAAAAATGCTCCCAATGTACCTTATTACCCTCATAGAAATCATAATTATTATAAAGAAAACGCGTCCAGTCACCTAATTCTATCCAAGGAGACGAACTCCATCCTTCATCTGATGACAGATCGTAACGAAAAGACAACCAACGCATCCAAGTCCCTTCTTTATATAAGAAACTGTAACAAGCATTTACTCCAGCTTTTGCATCATCCGCCGATTTCCAAAAAGTAGTATTGGTTACTTCATTCGGATTTTCTATATCCAATAAACTTGAGCTGCATCCAGTAGCACACAAAGCCAAGACACCAGCAAATAAAAATCTATATATTTTCTTCATATCAGTATACTAATTTATAAGTTAAAAGGTCAAATCCAAGCCAAACATAACAGAACGAGTATTAGGATATGAAAAACTATCCGTTCCACTATTCCAAATATTAGTGTTTATAAAATCAGGATCAAGCCCGGAATAGCCTGTAAAAGTGAGCAGATTACTACCGGTAGCATAAAAACGAAGTTTGTCAATACCCAAATTCTTCAACCATTCCTTTTTAAGATTGTATCCGATAGAAATATTTTTCAGTCTGAAATAAGAACCGTTTTCAAGGAAACGATCCGCATCCCATGAATTACGTTGGTCACCATAAATTATACGTGGCGTATCAGAATTCTGATTTACCTGATAAGGTTCTTCTCCCTTCTTGAAGCGAAGATAATTGGAATTGTCCGAGAACAAACGTCCTTGCCATTTGGATACATTATAAATTTTATTACCAAATTGCCCATTCCACATCATACTGAAATCAAAGTCTTTCCATTCAGCATTCAAGACCAATGACATTTGCATCTTTGCCCACGGACTTCCGCAAAATTGACGGTCATCCGCCGTAATCTGTCCATTATTATCCGTATCAATATATTTCACATCACCTAATTGCGGACGTTTCCCGGAAATCATAATAGGTTCGCCATCAGGAGTTACATAATTATCTATTTGTTCTTGTGTTTTAAAAATCCCATCGGTTTTATACAAAAAGAATTCTGCCAACGGACCATTCAATCTCGTTCTTGCCTGACCTGAATCAATAAAAGGTTTTTCATATCCTAAACTTAATACTTTATTACTCAAAGTTGTAATATTCAACAATGCACCATATTTGAAATCTGAAACTTGATCTTTCCACCCCAAGCTCAATTCAAATCCACGATTGCGCAAACTAGCCGCATTTGCTTTAGGTGCCCCTTCTTGATTACCGGTAGAGATGGCAATAGGCATTTCCGTCAAAACATCCTTAGTCTTTGAATGATAATACTCGGCACTGAAAGTCAAACGTGAATTGAGAAAACTAGCGTCAAAACCAATATTTACGGTTTCTTTGGTTTCCCAAACAAGATTGGTATTCACTAATTTTACTTGAGTGGCTCCAGGTACAATAGCTCCACCAAATACCGTCACAATGCTTTGATTAATAGTACCAACATAATCCCAATCACCGATAGAAGCATTACCCAAACGCCCCCAATTTCCCCTGATCTTCAAATCATCAATCCAAGGTACCTTAAAGAAACTTTCCTTAGAAATTCTCCAGGCAGCGGAAACAGAAGGAAAATTACCCCAGCGATTTTCCTTAGCTAAACGAGAAGTACCATCCCGACGGAAAGTAGCTGTCAGATAATATTTGTCATCATAAATATAATTAACACGTCCCAAATAAGAGATCATGGCATTCTCACTAATACTATTAGTATTCTGTTGGTTACTTTGTCCAGCATTTAACACTGTCAGATAATCACCATTACCTAACATAGGAAAATTAAGACGGGAAGCCCATAACCCCTCCCACTCATGATGTTGGTAAGTAGTACCTAATACTGCATCGACATGATGTTTTCCAAAATCCTTGTTAAAATTCAACGTGTGCTCAATCAGCATATTATAAGTATTATCACGTGCTTTCTGGCTCTCCGGATCACGATGTTCCTGATTTTGTTGCCAATTACCTTCACCACGAAACCATGAATTTTCATAGAAATACAAGTCAACGCCCCCATTGAACTTATAAGAAAGAAACTCGAAAGGTTTGAACTCCAACCACAATGAACCATTCAGACGATTTTGTCTCATATGGCGTTTTTCCAAATTTTCACGTGCAATGGGATTTACACCGAAAGTATTATATTTAGCCGCATCTCCATATCCATAACCACCTGGATTATTCTCATCATAAACCGGAATAGTAGGCATCATACGTAAAAAGTCATTATAAGTATTTGTCTGGTTCGGATCTGTATTAGTTAATGAGTAGGCCAAGTTCTCACCGAATGAAAACCAACCTTTTTTCCCCTGTGTGTTAACACGGAAACTATAACGATCAAACGTATTTCCATAAGATACACCATCATTATTATAGTAACCAGCTGAAACAAAATAACTACCCGAATCTCCACCACCGGATAAAGATACATTATAATCCTGTACCAAAGCTGTCTTCAATACCTCATCCTGCCAATTGGTATCATATTCGGAATGCTTCTGAGTTGTTGTTATGGAGGCTATACCATCTTTTATCGCTTCTTTATAAGCTATATCATTATATTTAATGTACTCTGCCGCATTCATCAAATCAAACTTCGGACTCCATTCCAATGTTTCTTTCACACTTACATTCACCTTCATAGGACCACTCACCCCTTTCTTAGTAGTAACAATAATCACCCCATTAGCAGCACGAGAACCATATATAGCGGCAGCGGAAGCATCTTTCAAGATCTGAATAGATTCAACGTCAGCCGGATTAAAGTCAACTCCCGGATCAGTTATCATCCCATCGACCACCCACAACGGAGCATTATTACTTAATGAACCCACACCACGAATTTGAATAGAAGCATCCTCACCTGCTCTACCACTACTACGAACGTTTACACCTGTAGCAAGCCCCTGCATCTGACTGACAAGTGTTCCAGCTGAGCTTTTTTTCATCTCTTTGGTATCAACTACTGCTACTGCACCCGTCAGATCAGATTTCTTCACAGTCTGATAACCAATTATAACCACCTCTTCCAAAGCCTTGGAATCATCCTTCATTATCACGTGCAAAGGTTTTCCCTTGTAAACAATCTCTTGGAGGGTCATCCCTATATATGAGAAAACCAATGTTTGTCCATTTTCTCCAGTAAGAGTAAACTTACCATCCAAATCAGTAGTAGTACCGGTAGAAGCACCCTTAATAACCACATTCACACCAATTAAAGGCAGGTTGTCTGTGTCTACTACGGTTCCGGTCATTGTTATGTTCTGCGCATAAGCAGTCATCGTAAAAATAGTCAGAAAGAAGACTAATAATTTTTTAATCATTTTTTATAGAATTAGATTTGTAAAATTGTGCGGAGATTTCAGTTCCGCTTTTTAATTAATCCACAAGTATGTATCATAAATATACATACAACAGATAGAATTTGAAGGTCACATTCTTGTTATGTCATAGGCATTTCTTTTTTCACAGTATTACATGAATCATATTCTCAACTTTTTGTGATGCAAATGTATTCCAAACTCCCCGGATGTGCTAGAACTATTCAACCAATTAATAGAATAATACATTCAAAAATCGCCCTCAGAATAGTTCCTGAGGGCGATTAGTTCTATTATTCTATTTCATGCGCCGAAAAAAATCATTTCACAAAATCTTTTGGTAAAATACCAAATTGCTTCTGAAAACATTTAGTAAAATAAGAAGGAGTATTGAAGCCAACCATATAACATACTTCATTTACCTTACATTCTCCTTCCCTTAATAATTGAGCAGCTTTTTTCAATTCTCTCTAAACGGATATAGTCATTAGGGGTCATGTCCAACACTCCTTTTATTTTGCGGTTCAAACTGGAACGGCTCATATTAAGCAAACTCGCCATATCGTCCAGACAGAAGTCCGGATTTTGCATATTGGCAACAATCACTTCATTCAAGGTTTTCAAAAAAGTTTCATCCGCTTTCGTCATAGCCATAGAATTGGTCTGTATAAACGGTGAATGTGCAAAAGCCGCATGCAGCTTTTCATGATTACTTAATAAATTGGCAACAGACACTTTCAAATACTCCACAGAAAACGGCTTTTCAATATAAGCATCCGCTCCAGATTTCAAACCATCTATTTTGATTGTAAAGTGGTCTTAGCCGTCAACAGTACAATAGGAATATGACTGTAATCCAAGTCTGATTTTATACGGTCACATAATTCCAACCCATCCATTTCGGGCATCATTATATCCGATACTATTAAGTTCACTGTATGCCCCTCCAACACCTTTAAGGCCTCCACTCCGTTAGTTGCAGTCAATATTTGATAAACAGGTGACAATTGTCTGACAACAAAAGCCAACATTTCAACATTATCCTCCACAATCAATACAGTGTAACGCGGCTTCTGTTGCAATTGTCCCGGATCCTCTTCTTTCGGATCCTCTTTCAACTTAATCTCACTCTTCGAAATGGCAATAGTATGTTCATGCTTTACTGGCAATGAAAGAATAAAACAATTCTGCTTTTGTGAATCATCCATAATTAAGTTCCCTTCATGCAACTCAGCTAAAGATCTTGCCAATGCCAAACCAATTCCCGTACCCGAAACCTTACGGGAAAATCCGTCCTTATACTGTATGAAAGGCTTAAAAATCTCTTCACGCATTTCCATAGGAATTATATTGCCATCGTTACAGACAGACAAGAACCAACAAGTATCCTCCATCCACAACCGGACATGAATATAAGTTTCAGAATATTTAATGGCATTAGTAAACAGATTACTAATTATCTTAGTCAACGCCTCACGATCTATCGACGCATAGATAGATTCCGAACATTCAATAACAAATTCCAATTTCTTTTGCCGTGCCAATGGAGTAAACCGCATATAAATCTGCTGTAATATATCCGAAATATTACACTCTACAAAATTCAGTTGAAACCCACATGTTTCAGTCTTTCTGAAATCAAGTAACTGATTAACCAAATCCAGTAAATGGGTAGTATTCAGATTCATTATTTCCAAATCATCACGGATATCTGCAGATACATTCGGAGAAACAAGCACATTTTCAAGCGGACTTTTGATTAATGTCAAAGGAGTACGAATCTCATGCGCCACATTCGTAAAAAAATCTATTTTTGCAGTATAGAGTTCGCGTTCCTTTTCCCGTTCGAATTTCTCCATGGCCTGTTGGTGTTTCTGCTCATTCCTTTTCCGGAAATAATAAATGATACCTACCACAGACAGAATTACCTAATAGCAAATAAATAAAATAGGCCCACCCTGATAAATAAAACGGAGGTAAAATATGAATCTTCAATATACGCTCTTTTTCATTCCATTTTCCGTCACTATTCGATCCTCTTAAATGAAAAATATAAGTTCCATATGGTAAATTGGAATAATTGATTACCGAATTCCGCCCTACATTATACCACTCTTTATCAAATCCTTCCATTTTATAAACCAATTGATTCATTTCCGGTGCCTGATAACCTAATGCCGCCGCATGCAATGAAAAAGAATTTTGATCAGATTCTAACTCGACCTCATCAGAAAAGACGATGCTTTCTTTCAATGGAGAATCCTTACTGCCGATCTGCATTCGTTTATTGAATAAGAAGAAATCTGTAATGACAACTGGTGGAACAAAAGTATTTTCTACAAAAGTAGATGGATCAAAAGTGATAAAACCATTTATACTACCTAAATAGATACGTCCCATCTTATCTTTATACCCAGACTGATAATTAAACTGGTTACTTAGCAATCCGTTTGCTGTAGTATAAACTCGTTTATCATCTGTTTCCGGATTGAAACAAACCAAACCATTATTAGTTGTCAACCATAAATTCCCCCGATTATCCTCTACCATCCGATAAATGATATTACTAGGAAAACCTTTCGACATATCAAAACGAGTAAAGCTTTCATTTTCCGGATTAAAACGGCAAAAACCCGCCCCTTGTGTCATAAACCATAACCGCTTACGACTATCTTCACAAATACTGATTACTTTATCATAAGGTAATGAAGTGGAATCGTTCTTGTGAAAAATAAAATTCTTCCATTCTTTCTTATTCACATCATAACGAAAAACACCGTTAGAATAAGTTGCCAGCCACAAATTCCCATTAAAATCCTCCAATATTTTATAAACAAACATATTAGCTAGTTTCGGCATCCTAGTAAAGTCATCTGTATCACGATTATATCGCAGCAATCCAGATGTAGTGCCAATCCATAAGTCACCAGATGTAGTTTTACAAATAGAGAATACATTATTGGCATCCAAAGAATTTGGGCTTATACCTTTTTGATAGTGTCTTACTTGCTTCGTAAGCAAATCAATACGGCTTAAACCTCCGGAAAAAGTGCCTACCCACAAATCATCACCATCCAAACATAAACCATGAACATTTTGATAAATAGAAGGATGTGAGAATTTTTCAATCTTTCCACTTTCCGGATAAAAATGAAATAATCCCTTATCTTCAGTACCAATCCAAACAGTACCATCATTACTTTCACAGAATTCACGTACCCTACGCCCGAAATTTTTAATATCATCACGAGGGTAGATTTTTTCAAAATAAGTCCATTGACGCGGATAGTAATTGACCCCACCAAAATAAGATCCGATCCACATTCCTCCCTCATTATCACGGCATATAGAATAAATAGCATTATCGGCTAAAGCATAAGAATCATTCCCGTTTGAAACAGTAAGATGAGCTATTTCACCTTTTTCCAAATCATAAATATATAGCCCCGACTCCGTACCTACCCATAATTCCTTATCCGATTTAAAGCCTAAATCACGCACATAATAATTCAACAAACGCCTTACCCGCCCTGTTGTCAGATTAATTTCAGTCAAACCATTAGAAGAACCGATATACCAACAATTATGGGGACCCATAATCCAAGTATTAATGATATCATCTTTAAAAGGCTCTTTTCCTTCAGAATCCTGGAAAGGAAGCAATGTCTTAAAATTATCTTTTGTATAATATAGGTTGTCGTCATATAAACTGACCCAGCATAGTTTTTCCTCAAACCAAAAACGCGTAACATTGGTCAATTGGTTCTTACGCTTATCTCTATGCAGACAATTAATTAACCGATCTTGCACACGATCAAAATGAAACAATCCTTGATAATCCACGGAAATCCATATATCACTATCTTCATCACTTTCAATACGAGTCACAGCACGACTAATCATATCACCTGTGTCACTAACTCTATCAAATACTGTAAAGTCTTCTAATAAAGGATTATACACATAAACGCCTGCATCTGTTCCAACCCAAATATTTCCTTCTTTATCCTCATGAAGTGCAGTGATAAAATTATTTCCTAAAGCAGAATTCTCTTTTTTGAAAATACGAAAACTCAGGCCATCAAAACGATTCAAACCATCTTTTGTTCCAAACCACATGAAACCTTGTTTATCTTGCAAAATAGCGTTCACCGTGTTTTGCGAGAGTCCGTCTTGAATATCCAATGTTTTGAAATAATATCGGATATTACTTTGAGAGTAAAGAGTAAATGCATATAAAAAAGAAGTCCTATTATGAATATTCTTTTCATAGTATATCAATTTAGTTTAGAGAGTACAAAATTAAAGATTAAATTCTCCATATCAATAATTATCCGGAAAAAGTCCCAAAAGAACCAGTGTTTGCCCTCACCGCTTCTTTCAGGACTCTTCCTCTCTGAATCTTATTTATCCCAAGTTATATTCCACAATTCCTTCTACCTTAACATGCATTATTTATGTACCGAAAACTTGTAAATACAGCGGCTTTCATATTTTTCTCCAGGTCTTAATACTGCCGTAGGCCAGTCTGCCTTATTAGGTGTATCGGGATATTTTTGCGTTTCCAAGCACACAGAAGCGCGGAAATTATATATTGTATTTTTTTTACCCGTCAATGTCCCATCTAGAAAATTACCACAATAAACCTGAATACCCGGCTCGTCAGTATAAACATCAAGTACAATACCCGTAACTGATGACTCTAATGTGGCACAAACCTGCTGAATATCCCCTTTAGTATTTAGTATCCAATTATGGTCAATGCCATTTCCGTTTTTCAATTGTTCAAAGTTTTGATTGATACGAACACCTATAGCTGTAGGACATCTGAAATCCATAGGAGTACCCTCAACAGGAAGAATTTCTCCGGTTGTCATGAAAGTACTATCTACAGGAGTATAATAATCCGCGTTCAAAGTCAATAAATAATCAGAATTATCTTTTGACGGATCTCCATCTAAATTAAAATAAGAATGATTGGTCATGTTTACAACAGTCGGTTTATCCGTTTCTGCTTCATACTGAATATCAATAGCATTATCGTCCGTCAATTTCATTATAACAGTACAATTCAAATTTCCAGGAAAACCCTCTTCACCATTTTTAGACAAGTAAGTCAGTTTCACCTCTCTGTCACTCACTTGAATACCTCTATAAATACGATATTGAAATCCTTGAGGACCTCCATGCAAACAATGTCCGTAATTGTTTCGAGGCAATTGGTATACTATCCCATCCAATGAAAAACGTCCCTGATTTATACGGTTGCATAACGCCCTATACTTGCTCCAAAATCCGACGGATATTTGATATAGTCCTGTATGGAATCAAAACCCAATACTACATCCCTCATTATTCCATCTTTATCAGGAACCATAACAGAAACAATACGACCGCCATAGTTAGTGATACAAACTTCCATCTTATTTTTATTCTTCAATACAAACAGATCAGTTTTCTCACCATTTATCTCCGTTTGAAAACGACTTTTACTTAAACCGGATTCAGTCAAGACCTCATCATTTTTATAAGAAGTACATGCAGTCATAAGGACTGCACATACCCAAAAGAACAGCTTATTCATATTCCTTACTTTAATGATTTACAGATACGTGCGTTGGCTTCTCTCACTCGTTTTTCATCTACTTTAATCACCTTACGATCATAAGTCATCAGTCCGTTCACTTCCACCTCCACATCCGTAGTCTGAGTATAAACAGCCGCCGAGAATCCCCTGGTTATCAGGTCATAAAGCATATCTGTATATTTTATATACTCATCAGTTACTTCTTTGGAAGAATTAAACTGTATATATCCCCAGTTACGATCCGGTTCCCAGATATGATTTTTCACTACCCAACCGATACCACCGTACTCTCCCAAAACATTCGCTCGCTGGGCATCATACAGATACATTTCGGGAGCAGGATAATTATGCAAGTCAAGCATATCGCCACAAGTATAATGGTTACCTCCACTTGCAGGATTTACCAGACGGGTCGGATCATATTCTTTAGTCCATTCTGCAATTTCCGGAGTCTTGAATTGCCCCCATGCCTCATTGAACGGAACCCATGTTCCGATACATGGATAAGAATACAAGTAATCCATAATTTCTTTCCATTCTTTACGGTAACAAGCCTCAGAAACCGCCGAACGCTTTTTTTCCGTACCTTCAAAATATTTGCGGTTCTGCCACTCCGGATTACGATCACCGCTAGGCATATCCTGCCACACAATAATTCCCAATTGATCACAATGAGTATACCAACGGGCCGGTTCCACTTTAATATGTTTACGTATCATATTGAATCCTAAGTCTTTAGTCTTTTGTATATCATATACTAAAGCCTCATCAGTGGGAGCGGTATACAATCCATCAGGCCACCATCCCTGATCCAATGGTCCGAACTGGAACAAAGGTTGGTTATTCAGTTCTAAACGTACAATTCCATTAGCATCACGTTTCGTAGAGTATTTGCGCATAGCTGCATAACTGTTCACCTGATCCAATATTTTATTATCGCTTTTCAACATAACCTTTAAAGTATACAAAAAAGGAAAATCAGGACTCCATAATTTAGCATCTTCCGGCATAGGTATGACCACAGCCTCATCATTAATACTTTTCCCAGTGGCAACCAACTGATTGCCGTCATATACGTTTACTTCAATCAGATCGGAAGGTGCCCTCATATTCAAATGGGCTTTTACAGTCAGTAAGTGTTGGTCAATATCCGGTGTGATTCGAAGTTCTTCAATATGCCTGGCAGTAACCGGTTCCAGCCAAACAGTCTGCCAAATGCCAGTCACAGGAGTATACCAAATACCCTCCGGATTATTTACCTGTTTACCTCTAGGCTGATACCCTTCATCCGTAGGGTCCCAAACTTTTACTACTAATTTATTATTTCCCTTACCAGACAACGCTGCAGTGATATCAAAAGAAAACGGAGTAAAACCACCAGTATGACTACCAACCTTCACATCATTTACCAAATATCTGCTTTCCAGTCCACAGCACCGAAATGAAGTAATACATTTTTATTTTTCCAAACAACAGGCACTTCAAATGAACGGGAATACCATAATTCCTTTTTTGCACCGACTCTTTGTCCCACACCTGATAAAGAAGATTCCACTGCAAAAGGTACCAAAATCTGCCCGTCAAAATGCGCCGGAACATTTCCTCCCAAATCGGTGATAGCATACTCCCACAAACCATTCAAGTTCTTCCATTCATTACGTTCCATTATAGGACGTGGATATTCAGGCAATACGGCAGAGGTATTTATTTTATTTGCCCACTGTGTTTTGATCTTGTCACCAGCCGGTTTCCACTGCGCACATACTTCCGTAGTCAAAAAGGCTAACAACAGAGATAAGATAAGAAAATTCTTCATAATAATGTAATTTAATGTTTTTCTCAGTATGGCAAAGATAGAAGCAATATGCTTTAAAGGATAGAACAATTCTTCCAATAATTAAAATAATCCGCTCAAATCCTCCATTTCAACGGCAGAGTAATCTAATTATTCTATCTTCTATGTATAATCTTACAAGCCATTTCCATACAGAATAGACTAAAAAACAAATGATACCTACTCATCACGAGCAAGTATCATCTAAATTAAAATCTAAATTCTCTACGAGAATAAGGTGGTCTCGCCTTAAATCTGAACACAAGCATCCAACGAGACCTCCTAAAAGTATTGTACGCTTACAATACTTATACGTTTTGATCCTTTTATGTCTATTTTATCAATAAATTTCTTTTCTGAATAATGGTACAAAGATAAACTTTTAACCTATCCGACAGAGAATAAGTTCTCTAAAAGGAAAACATTAGAGAAATATGGGTCATGCATTAGATTTATTTAAAAAATAAATACAATACGGAATACCACTACCTATAATAAAACAATATCATTCCTTCAAAAAGCTCCATATTTCATAAAAGAAAAAACAGTAGACTGGACATTCCCAGCCTACTGCTTTATTTGTTAAAAAACACATTTCTTTATTTTGCTCCGTTTACAAACTTTTTGACGGTATTATAAAGATCATCTCCACGCAACTCCTTCGCTACAATTTTACCTTCCGGATCTACTAAAATTATATGTGGGAAACCGACAATACAATATGATTCCAACACATCCTTCACATCGTCTTTCCGCAACAGAACCTGATTCCAATAGCTCTTGTCTTCTTCAATAGCCTTTTTCCAATCTTCCTCACGACGGTCTGTAGACACACCATAAATAGTAAATCCTTTATCTTTGAAAGCATTGTACGTCTTCAACAGATAAGGAGTTTCCTTACGGCACCAACTACAACCGGCAAACCAAAAATCGACTAGAACATATTTACCCTTGAAATCGTTCAAACTGACAGAATTTCCTTTCAAATCAATTCCTGTTATAGCAGGAGCAACACTGCCGGTAGCACACTTAGCAAATTTATCCAAACCTTCTTGCATTTTTACATATATACCACTTTGCTTGGACACCTCATCAAAACCGCCTATGAAGTTACGTGCTCATCAATCTCTTTAACTGTATTAAAAGTATGATTTTGGAAGCGATAGGTATAATAAAGATACAAACCGAAGTATGAGCCTTTATTTTTAGCAATTTCCTCATTTATCAGTTTACGGGTCTGTTCCGAGGCACTCTCATAATAAGGACTGGAAACCTCCCGGATACGCTCCATTTCCTCACGATCTCCTTTTTCACGAGCCGCATAGAACATATGATCCAAAGAATCGAGAACCGTACGATTACCTGCTATATATTTCGCTTCTAGCAAAGCTTCGTATTGCTCCTGCAATGCAGACCCTGTAGCATGTAAACTCAGTTGGTCATACTTATCCTTGCCTAAGGTAAGCTGCATGGATTTGGGTTCCAAAAACAAATTAGCGTATTGCTGTAAATACTCCCCACGCTCCATATTCTGCAAAGAGAAACAATAAAGACCGACTTGTATAGAATCAGTGGGATAAGCAAATCTACCATCGGTAACAGCAATAGATTTAATCAGTTTCACACTACCATAATGCTCATTGTCCACTTGATATAAATAGATAGAATCAGCCTGGATTCCATCAAGACTACCCTCTAAAGACACAGACTTAGACTCATTGCAAGCATTTAACATGCATAAAGAAACGCCTAATAATAGATATTTTTTATAAATCATAAATTTACTATTTATTAAGAACAGAATCAATCAAAGTACCAATCTCTTCACTTGACGGACGTGGAGCGTATGCATTCACAATATTGAAATCCTTGTCAATCAAAATAAAACGAGGAATATACATGATAGCCCAACTTTCTTTTAAAGCAACATCATTGGAATGATATTGAGTCAATTCTTTCTTATGTCCATCCAAGTACCTTAACCAAGGTTTCGTTGTAGTATCTGTAGAAACCGGAAGAAAAACAATATCCTTACCCGCATATTTCTTACCTAAAGCCTCAAATGCCGGAGATTCCTGAATGCAAGGACCACACCAAGTTGCCCATAAATCAATATAAATCACCTTACCCCTAAAATCTGCAAGATGCTTCACATTGCCTTCCACATCCAACATCTCAAAATCAATGGCAGGTTGTCCGGGAAGCAACTTGGAAGCTTGAACAATCTTTCCTTCAATTTCTGTCACGAAATCAGCATTCTTCACTGTTTGCAAAAATGCCTTCGCCTCATTCACAGTCTGTTCAGAAGCTTCATTTCTCAGATTATCAACTATTTTAGCACAAGCATATAATTCCGTAGTACGCGCAGGAATGGAAATATCTTTAAACCAAAGAGAAGCTAATGTAGAATCTTCCTGATAAGACAAAACATCGCGCACCACAGCTACATTCAGCATATCTTCATTCATAATCTCCTTATATAGCGGAGTTACATCCTGAGTTAATGAAACATTAAATTCATTCCATTTAGCCCGCATCTCTTCTTCATTCTTCACTCCGGCAAACATCCTTGAATAACTTGCATAACAGATATAACTATTAATAATATCCGCTTTGATCCGTGCTGTTTCCAGCTTTTTAAATGCATCAGACACATTACTTAACGTATCCAATGTATGCATACGTATAGCGGCCAAGCTGTCAACCAACGCTTTAGTGGATACAAAATCTCCACGCAAGTTACCACCGGCTTCCAGATAAGAACCTCCTTTCGGGAAAAGACGGAACTTCATGTAATTATTGGCTTCGGCTCCGATTCCCGAGAATTCCGCTTCTGTATTTGTCTGAGTTACTTTGATAGTCATGTCATCTCCTGGAGTAAGATACAATGTGTTGCGGCTGATAGTATAATATGTCGGTTCTTTAAGTACAAAAGTAGTATCAAAATGACCGGAAGCATCCGTTTTCAACAAAATATCCCGGCTATCGCCTAGCATAGATGCCGCTCCGTCAAATCTCATACGCACATTCTGGCTACCCATATCAAGCAACTGACCTTTCAAATGAACAGTATTCGCCAATTCTTGCTTAGTTCCACTGTTGCAGGAACCCAGGCAACAGCATAATGCTGCTGTTGCATCATAATCGTTAATTTTTTCATTAAAATATCTTTTATCTTATGTTAGGAATCATATCAGGATTAAAACGAAGTACAGTGGGTGGAATAGGCAAAATATATTTAGGACTATTGGGTTCCAATTTGTACTCTACACCATTCACCTCATGCACAATAGTCTTTGCAAATTCAGGTTCACGATTCAAACGTTTCAAGTCAATCAAGCGGGTACAGCCAAGCATAGGCATTTCCCGTCTTCTTTCCTCCAAGACTTTTACCAATGCATCCTTGTTATCACTTGCAACCAAAGGTACATTATCAATAATACGACTATCACGCAAGGTGTTAATATATTCCATAGCTTTGTCTTTACTACCTATACGAGCTTCACACTCTGCTGCTATCAGATACATTTCCGGAGTAGACATAGCCATGTTGGCATAAATATAAGGTGCCCAAAGAGGATAATCCAAATCTATTCCACCTAAATATTTCGTAAAATACAACAGATAACGCTGATCCCTTTCCTGATCATACAAGGACGCCAATTCTTCAGAAGCATATGCAGTAGCACTAAATCCAAAAGTCCATGGAGCCAAACGAATATAAATATTTTCCGGATTCTCATCTCCATCCGGAACATCGATCCTACCAATATATTTATCACGATCCACTACTTTATACGGGAAAAGACTCATCAAAGTTGAATTATTCTGTAATGAGATCACCGCATTCTCCAAAGCTTTTTTGTAATCTCCCATATAAAGATACATACGTGCCAACATCCCGTACCCCACCGGTTTAGATGCACGATAGGCATTCAACACCGGTTTTTCCGGTAAATTAGGAGCAGCCTCATCCAGATCTGTCTTAATTTGATCATATACTTCCTGCACTGTAGCGCGCTGCAAATTTGTTTTATTGATATTTTTATCCAACATCAATGGAACGCCAGGATCTGTAGCAGCAGTCGACGGATCGTAATGATTAGCATAAGCATTAACCAAAGTCAAATACTCAAAAGCACGCCCAACCAATGCTTCAGCCCTCAATTGCTTTTTATGTTCTTCAGTATCTTGAGTAGCTCCCATTATATCATCAATAACTACGTTATAATAATAAATACGATTATAGGAGTATTCCCAAAGACCGTCACTCTCTCCTTCTCCAAAGATTTCACTATTAAACGCATATAAATGCTGGTTCGGCAACTCCAGAGAAACAAATCCTCCAGTCATATCATCTTCATAAGGCATGAAAACATCATCTGTCATAAAGTTAGGATATGATTCTGAAGCTTTTAGCAATTGAGCATAATTCAATAAACGTTCATAGTCTTCACTCTTTTCCGGAATTACAATCCCTTTAGGTTGTATATCCAAATAATCATCACATGACATTATAGGTAACGCCAAACATGCACAAAGTAAAAATTTATATAATTTCATATTTATCTATTCAATCATTTAAAAATTAAGGGACAAACCAATTGTATAAGTAGTAGGATTCGGAAGAGTCAATGCTCCCCATCCATACCCCGATGTAGTATACGCTTCCGGATCAATATCTCCGTTAGCAGCCCACCACCACACATTACTAATTTGACAAGTCACTGCGGCCGATTCTATAAAATATTTCCTCAACCAATTCTTTGGCAAATTGTAACTCAATGAGATATCTCTCAATTTGATATAATCTGCCTTTTTTACATGAATGTCTGCCGAATACCATGTCTGAGCATCTGTATAATAAATATTCCTATTGAAAGACGGAGCTACTCCTGGAATATTTTCATCCCCCGGTTTCCTCCAATGGTTTAAAGCCTTACGAGTAAGATTCGCACTCGGTGCACCACCCATATATCCAGCTACAACATCACGTAACACATGACCACCATAATATACAAACATAAATGAAAAATCAAAATCACGATAAGAGAAGAAATTTTTCAATGATGCCGTATACTTTGGAGTACGAGTTCCAGAATACACCATATCATCAATAGAACTTACTTTTGAAACTTTTTCTCCTTCTTTATTATACACCAACACATTCCCATTTGTCGGATTAAGTCCTGCATAACGATAACTAAAGACACTATTAATAGGGTAACCAACAGCTGCTACATTATATGCACTATAATAAAAAACCGTTTCTTTCGTACCTTCTAAATTAGTCAATTCATTTTTATTATAACTAAACATTAAATTTGTCCCCCAAGTAAAATTCTTATTTTGAATATTTACACTCTGTAATGACAATTCTACACCTCTATTAAACATCGAGCCATAATTTTGCAATAAACTTGCCCAACCTAAAGTCGGATCCGCATTACGATTTCCTAACAAGTCCGTCGTTTTCTTATAATAATAATCAATACTACCGCTTAAACGAGAATTGAATACAGAAAAATCAAGCCCCACATTGGTAGAAGCCGTTTTCTCCCAACGAAGTTGAGAATTGGTGGATTCTTTATATACGAACCAAAATCTCCAACCCAATCATTATATCCGCTATCAACCACAGTCATATACGGTCCTGCATTTTTAGGAACATTACCACCCACACCATAAGTCATACGCAAGTTCAAACGATTCAACCACGTGCAATCTTCCATAAAAGGCTCATTAGCTATCTGCCAACTACCACCAACGGACCACAACGGACGATACTGATATTTAGGATCAGTACCAAATAAATTAGATTGATCGATACGAATACTTCCAGTTAATGAATAACGTTCGTCAAATGTATATGAACCATTAGCATAAAAAGAAACATATCGGTCTTCTGTATGAGTCAATGCATTATATTCACCATAGACCCAATTAAACGACCCCAACAAAGCTTCAGTACCATTAATAGGAGACATAACTAACGGATTTATAGGTTTTACTCCCAAGCTATTATCATCATATCCCATATAATAATTCTGCGCACCAGTACGACGCACCAACCGACGTTCAGCACCGCCCAACGCAGATATAGCATGTTTTCCCAATATACGATTAAAGTTCACCTGAGCACGCATTGTATACGAATAAGATTCATAACGACTTTCATCCAATTGGCCACCTTTAGGGACATTCAGTGTAAGGCTTCCTGTTGCCGCATCATATTGAGCTGCATCATTTATCATATTACGCACTTTATATGACATATTACTATATAAAGTACGATTTTTATCATAAGTCCCTTCTGTCTGATATTTTAAATCAATATTAAGACCTTCTAGAATTTTAAATTTCAATCCTGCATGCAAACGATAATAATTGGAATTATTATGATAGCTTTCTTCTGCACGATTCTTTATCGGACTATATGTTTCATCCATCAAACCTATACTTTGCAAACGTTGCAATTCATAATCTGATTTAGTACGTTGAAAATCTAGTGGATTTCCCTGTAAATCCCTTAACATATAATAACTAGGATAACTACTCATCAAGCTGCTATAACTACCTGCTCCATTATCACCCTTTGAACGATAAAAGCTTCCTGTAACTCCAAAATCAGCCGATAACCAATCAAAAAAATCCACATCATCTTTAGGCTAAATCCAATACGATCTTTACTTTGATACTTTTGATTACCATAATCACCCATATAATTAACAGTAGCCATGTATCGATTTTTATTAGATCCACCAGAAATAGCTAAATTATGCTGATGAACAATACCTACACGCGCAAATTCATCTTCTATTTGTTTACGATTATCATTTGTACGATAAGGTAACAGAGCATCTGCCAATTGACCATCTGTCAGTTGACCTCGTTCATGCTGATACAATAAGCTAACTACCGGATTTACAGCTTGACGCTTATTCAAATTCTCATAAGCCGTATGATAATAATCAAACCCCTCAATCTGCATATCTACCAGCTCGGAACTACTCATCAAATTCAAATAATCAAAATCCGGTTTTGGAGACAACTTAATACTACCATTATAACTTACTTTAGTTTTACCTTCCTGTCCACGTTTAGTTGTAATAACAATTACACCATTAGCCGCACGGGCACCATAAATAGAACTTGCAGCAGCATCCTTCAATACTGTTATATTTTGTACATCTGTAGGATTTATTGATGCTAAATCACCTTCATAAGGCATACCATCAACCACATACAATGGCTTTGTATTTCCCATATAAGTAGTAATACCACGAATAACAACATCATTACTGTTGCTTGAAGTTTTATTTATACCTGCTACCAATCCTTCAATACGTGACAACACATCCGTTTCCAGTTTACCCTTCGTACTTTTCTCTGAAATCACAGAATAAGATCCTGTTGCTCGTTCTTTGGACAAAGTCTGATAGCCAGTTACTACAACATCCGCCAGTGCAGTGGCATTAGTTTCCATTTTCACATTCACCACTTTCTTACCAGCTTGTACCTTAACTACTTTATCTGCCATTCCAACAAAAGTAAATGACACTAAATCACCAGGAGTAACCCGCAAACTATACCGACCATCTATATCGGTTACAGTACCCTGACTTGTACCTCCAATCATAATGGTAGCTCCAATAATACTTTCTCCGGTTTCATCCATAACCACACCTGTCATATAAAAGGGTTCATGTTTTCCGGTTGTTTTCTCAGCCTTTGAAGGTAAAATAAGAATCAAATTTCTTTTTACTTCATATCGTAATGAAGTCTGTTTACAAAAATCGTCCAAAACCGCATTCAAAGAAGTTTTGGTGTAAAATAAACTTACCCGTTTTCCTGAATCAATATTTTCTTCATCGTAAACAAAATGGATCTTTGCTTCCCTTTGCAGTTGATCCAAGGCTGTTCTGATTAAAATATTGTTCACATTGATAGTCACTTTAGTATCCGTTTGGGCAAATGCTTCACCCACCGAACAACAAAATACTATCAATGCAACAAAGCATTTCACCATGAGCCTTTGCGACAGATAGTTTCGCTCAAAAGTTTTGTACTCATAATTGTTTGTTGATTTATTATTAAAAAAAGTCAATTCTCTCCTATCATTTTACTTTCTCATTCGTGCTTATCTTCAATGTAAATCGTTTCTCCTTCGCGGGTAAAATGTACATTAGACACTCTCTCAATTACTTCAATAGCAAAATTTAACTCTTCATCCCTGAAGATGATACCTGCAAATCTTTTATCTTTCAAAGATTCATTTTTAAAATAGATATCTACATTATACCACCGTGACAGTTGGGCAACAATTTCAGACAAAGACGTATTACGAAACTCATAATTTCCCTTCGCCCAAGAAGTAAATAGATAAGCAGGCACATCACGTGTCACTATATCATCATTATCCAGTTCAATAACCGCTTGTTGGTCAGGATTTAACACAACCGAAACTTTAGCTGTACTTACTTTAATACGCCCTTCTGCAAGAGTTGTATATACCTTATAATCAGGATAAGCAGATATATTAAAACTTGTACCAAGTACCTCCACCGAATGTCTGTTTGTATGAACTATAAAAGGATGTTTAGCATCTTTCGCCACTTCAAAAAAAGCTTCCCCTTCTAGAAATACTTCTCTTTTTTCTCCAACGAAAGAAGTTGGATAACGTAAAAGACTTTCAGCATTCATCCATATCCTTGTTCCATCCGATAAAATCAACTGATATTCCCCTCCTCTTGGAATAGCCAGTGTATTAATCTGAGGAGTTGAAGAAACCTCTTCCACTTTTCTATAAGTCAATAATTGATTGGCATTATTATTGATTACAGTAGAATTTACATTAGAAATAGTACCTTTTTTAACAGACAAGTCCACTTTTTCTCCATTCTCTAAAGTAAGGATAGCCTTGCGGCTGCCTGTTTCCGGAAATGAAATCACAGCAGCCACTACAGCCTCCTTGTTTTGCGTGTTATTGTGGAGAGAGAATATATGACTAATTCCTAAAATAAGAAAAAGAAGAGCCGCTGATGCCGCTACACAATATAAACTGATACGGCGTTTCCTTCTTTTTTCAAGCTTGTATTGCAGGTTTTCCCATGAACGTTCATGATCATATTGACAACGAAATTCTTCTTTTCGCTGCGCTATATAATACTCAAAAGACTTTTTGTTCTTTTTTGGATTCTCTTTGTTCATCGATTACTTTCTTTTAATAAAAGAGAGCCCAAATTAATAAATGGGTGACAGGAAAAGAAGAAAAATTTAATTTTAGTAAAACAGTGAGTGTAGATTGTATTCTTTTCTTAATTGTCTCAAGGCTCTTGTCAGATGAGTTTTTAGGGTATTCACAGAAATATGGAGTTCTTCAGCCGCTTCTTTATATTTCTTATTTTCCATAATGACAGCTCTCACTACTTGTAATTCCTGACGAGGTAATTTTGTAATTTTCCAATAATAACTTATTTCGTTCCTCTTGCTCCTCTTCATCTATAGACTCTTCAGGAATACTCATATCAAGACCTGAGAGTTCCTCCATAGATAACATGTTATTTTTCTGTAAAGTATTGATTGCCGCATTCCGCACAGACAAATAAAGATAGTAACGAAGATTTTGATTTATTTTCAAGTAATATTTCTTCTCCCAAAAATAGATAAAGAAATCCTGCACAATATCTTCAGCCATCTCAAAAGAATCGGTCAGTTGCACTGCATATATACATAATTTCATGTGATAAGCATCAAATAATAAACGAAAAGCCTCGTTGGGAGATGTCCGGAACAACTCCAAGATATACTTATCCTTTTCGCTATTATCTTTTAAATTTATCACCATGATAATACACTAATAGATATAAAAACTGAAAAAAGGTTCTATAAATCATTAGATTTACAGAACCTTTCATATGTTAAAGGGTGACTAGTGGGATTCGAACCCACGACATTCAGAACCACAATCTGACGCTCTAACCGACTGAACTATAGTCACCATGTTAGGCTTTCCTTTCGAAAGCGATGCAAAGGTACTGTTTTTTTTTATATCCGCAAACTTTTTGAGGAAAAATTATTCAAAAAAATACTCTTTTATGCCTCCATTCGATTTCCCTAATAAATTCTCAGTTCCTTTCAAGAAACGTTTCATCACATTAAGTTCCTCATTATGAATGGATTTATTTATAAAAGTAACAGGATATAATTCAAAGTTCTTTTTTTTACTTAAAACTGGTCTCGAAGTCCAAACCAACGCATATTCACAATTCACTAAACGAGTTATTCGAAAAATCCGTTGCAACTTCAATCTCACCATAGCTCCTCCATCCGTTTTTTCTTTCGACATATTTGAGATAAAATTACCTAATGAATAAACAATGACATGCCGGGCAGGAGTCCGGGAGTCTTTTACAATTTCCATAGGCTGGAGTACATGCGGATGCGAACCTATTACATGATCAACTCCTTGTCCAATCAACCAGCCAGCCAGTTCACGCTCCGATCGTTCAGGGAACGAACAATATTCCACTCCCCAATGCATACAGGCTATAATAACATCAGGAAGTTTCCTGCGCGCATCAAGAATATCTTTTTTTATCTGTTCCCGATTAATATAATTAACCATATTCGGAGCATCAGTCTTAAAGCCATTCGTTCCATAAGTATAGTTCAACAATACAATTCTAAAACCATTTTTCTCAATCAATAACGGGTAGTTCCTATGGCGTTCTTCCGGGTTCCTATAGGTCCCAGCATGATGTATTTTCAAAGAATCCAGCATCAGGATAGTACGTTCCAGCCCCAGTTTCCCCTTATCCAGACAATGATTGTTAGCGGTCAGCAATACATCAAATCCGGCTTCCTTTATGGCATAAAGATATTCGTCCGGAGCACTGAACACCGGATACCCTCTATAAGGCTTTCCTCCCAATGTCACCTCCAAGTTCCCTATAGCCATATCCGCCTCACTTATTTCTTTCTTCACATGACGGAAACAATCATTATAATTATACCCGTCTCCTTGCCTGGCTGCATCAATTTGAGCCTGATGTTGCATCAAATCACCGACAAACAACAAAGAGATCTGATCTTGCGCCGATAGCGACAAACCAAACCATAGCAAAAAAAGAATGAAGATCTGTTTCATCTATTCTAATATTAAAGGGTACAAGATAGGAAAAAATTCGTAAAGAACAAAGTTCTACACTAATTTACAGTTTTCATACGCTTGAATTCCGTAGGAGCAACCCCGAACTGTGCCAACAGGCTTCACTAACCTGTACCCGTTCTGAAACAGCAGTACCATCGTTTTTTTCAAGCGAATAATACAAATAAAAATTAGAAAGAGGGTCTACAAGCATTTGCAACAAATCTTTATATATCACACACATGCCTTATTGATGACAATGACCCCAACAGAAACCACGTCAGCAAGCATGCCAACCGCCAGTCCAAAAGACAAGGACATTTAAAAAAAAGACCAAGACGTTTTAAAAAAAGACGGCGGCCTTTTAAAAAAAAGCTCGTCATCTTTTTTAAAAATGACCTGATCTTTTTTACCACAGCCGGAATCCGCCATATTCCATAAAGGTACAAATCCTCTATGCGCACTTCTTACAAGAAAAAAAGCCTAAAAATAGCCTACTTTACATCAAAACGGAATAGCCTATAAAAAGAATATATATAACTGTTTTCAAGCCTCTTATGCAAAATTCAGCTTCAAAATATAATGAGGGTATAAGAGCATAAGTGAGAGCAATATTTTTTACCCTCACCATCTAAATCTTTTATAATAAACCTATTATACATGCAGTGAGAGCATGAGGACATAAATGTCCCGAACTTCCCAGCGAGAAAGACCTATACATCAAGGACACTCCCGAAAATATAGTCATTCCGAAGAACAAAATAATCTTTTAAGAGCGAAAATCCTTCCTTATGATTTTACAGGTAAGTCCGAAAAGCAGGCATAACTTTTGTTCATGAAAACAAGTGTGTCAAAAGCAGGTCAGCTTATCCTGTAAGCATTACCAAACTTTTGACACATTCTTTTTTATCCATCAAGCTTCGCAAAGCGCATGGCACTTACTTGTAAATGGCCTTTTTTCCTGCCAGCAATGTATTCTTCATCAATGATACAATCGTCATAGGTCCCACACCGCCCGGCACCGGAGTGATATAAGAACATTTGGGAGCTACTTCATCAAATTTCACATCTCCGGTCAGTTTGAATCCGGATTTCTTTGTAGCATCCGGCACACGGGTAGTACCTACATCAATAATGACTGCACCTTCTTTCACCATCTCAGCCTTTACAAAATTAGGCTGACCCAGTGCAGCAATGATAATGTCAGCTTCCTGACATTCTTTTACCAAATCCTTGCTGCGGCTGTGGCAAACAGTTACAGTGGCATCACCCGGATAAGCTTTCTGCATCATCAGACTTGCCATAGGCTTACCTACAATGTTACTGCGGCCCAATACCACACATTTTTTTCCTTGGGTTTCAATGTTGTAACGCTTCAGCAATTCAAGAATACCGTTAGGAGTAGCAGATACATAGCAAGGAAGACCAATGGACATACGGCCTACATTGATAGGGTGAAAACCATCCACATCTTTCCGATAGTCAATGGTTTCAATCACTTTCTGCTCGGAAATATGTTTCGGCAAAGGGAGCTGTACAATGAAACCATCCACGTCAGCATCCTCATTCAGTTCTCTGACCTTTGCCAATAATTCTTCTTCCGTCACATCCGCTTCATAGCGAATCAGACTGGATTTGAAACCACATACCTCACAAGCCTTTACCTTGGCCGCTACGTATGTTTCACTTCCTCCGTCGTGTCCGACGAGAATTGCAGCTAAATGGGGACGCTTGCCACCTTTAGCCACGATTTCGGCAACTTCCGCAGCAATTTCCTGCTTCACCAGTTCCGAAATAGCTTTTCCATCAATTAGTTGCATACTATCTATTTACTTATAAATTATTCATTGAGCAACAAATGTAGTATAAATCAGCCATGCAGCATAATAAAAAAAGGAGAAAGTTTCACACTTTCTCCCTTATCTGTTTATTTAAGCATCACTTTTTAAGTTTCGGCATCATCTTACCCATCTTACTGCCGGTCACCATCTTCATCATCTTGCGAGTCTGGTCAAACTGTTTCAACAGACGGTTTACCTCCTGAATGCTGGTTCCACTACCTTTGGCTATACGTGTACGGCGCGTTCCGTTCAGAATTTCAGGATTTGTACGTTCCTGCGGAGTCATGGAATAAATAATCGCTTCAATACTCTTGAACGCATTATCATCGATATCAATATCTTTGATAGCTTTCCCCACACCCGGAATCATGGATGCAAGTTCTTTCAAATTACCCATCTTCTTAATCTGATGAATCTGGCTCAAGAAATCATTAAAGTCGAACTGATTCTTGGCAATCTTCTTCTGAAGACGCTTTGCCTCTTCCTCGTCATATTGCTCCTGCGCACGCTCTACCAAAGACACGATATCACCCATGCCGAGAATACGGTCTGCCATACGTGCAGGATGGAACTGGTCGATAGCATCCAACTTTTCGCCGGTACCCACAAACTTGATAGGCTTGTTTACCACGGTACGGATAGAAAGAGCAGCACCACCACGGGTGTCACCATCCAACTTGGTCAGCACGACGCCGTTAAAGTCCAGACGTTCATTAAACTCACGAGCTGTATTCACCGCATCCTGACCGGTCATTGAATCGACCACAAACAAAGTTTCATCCGGATTTATCGCTTTCTTGATAGCCTCAATCTCGTTCATCATCTGCTCATCGATAGCCAGACGGCCGGCTGTATCGACAATGACCAAATCATACCCTTTCGCTTTTGCTTCATGAATAGCGTTCAATGCAATCTGCACCGGATTCTTGCTGTCCAACTCACTATATACAGGAACCTCGATTTGTTCTCCCAATACTCTTAACTGTTCGATAGCAGCGGGACGATAGACGTCACAAGCCACCAACAGCGGCTTACGGTTCTTCTTGGTTTTCAGCATACGGGCCAGTTTACCGGAGAAAGTAGTCTTACCGGAACCTTGCAGACCTGACATCAGGATAACTGCCGGACGACTTTCCAACACCAATTCGGCAGTTTCACCACCCATCAATGCGGTCAGTTCATCATGTACAATCTTTACCATCAACTGGCTGGGCTTCACAGCCGTAAGCACATTCTGCCCTAAAGCTTTTTCTTTCACTGTATCAGTAAAGCCTTTGGCGACCTTATAGTTCACGTCAGCATCCAACAAAGCTTTACGCACATCCTTCAACGTTTCCGCTACATTAATCTCGGTGATTTTTCCCTCACCTTTCAGAATCTTAAAAGACCGTTCCAGTCTCTCACTTAAATTATCGAACATATATCTTTAATTATAAATTACGAATTATGATTGCCTGTCGTTCTTTACTAACCTTCAGAATAACAACAGGGTGCAAAAATACAAAAAACTTATGAACCTTATATCTTTTTATTCTGCCATTTTGCTTTTTTCAAGTAAATAACGCTGCTAAGCAGTAACAAACTATAGTACACCACCTCTATGGAGAAACAAACCGAAACCGGTGCTTTCACTACCATGCCTATCCACAGAATGTAAAGGGTATAGAACACCAAAGTCCCCATTTCAAGTATCAGAGCAGCCTGCGTATTTCCAGTTCCCGAAATGGCATTGAAATAGACATTCGCCACCGATGCGATGACCATTGCCACAGCAATGACATACAACGAAGGCACGGATTCCACCAGCAAGGCCTGCTCATTGGTATAAACCGAAAGCATAGCATGAGGGAAAAGTACCACTATGGCCACACAGACTATCATGATGAAGAACGACATCCGTGCGATACGCCAAATCAAGCGCATGACATGGGCTATTCCTCCCGCACCGATCAGATTGCTGACCAAGGAATTGGTAGTAGTAGATAGTGCCTGAACCGGAATGAGCATCACGATATAGATACTACGTACGATATTGGCAATCGCTAGCTCGCGTTGTCCCAACCGTTCTATCGCGATGAAAAAGACAAACCAAGTAGCCATGGCCAAAAAATATTGTACCATGGTAAAACACGATATACTCAGAATCCTTCCCAATAAAGAGAAATCAATCTTCTGCCAGTGATTCAAGCCGAATTTCTTAAAATCCACCTTTGCGTAGGTATAAATCAAGAAGAAAGCCAATGAAGCGGCTTCAGCCATCACCGAAGCGATAGCTGCTCCTTTAATCCCCATCTCCGGCATTCCAAACTTACCGAAAATCAAAATATAGTCCAACAACACATTCACCAATGCCATGACCACCGCATTCATCGTCAGCACTTTAGTACGTGTAATGCCAATATACAGCGCACGGAACATCACGTTGATAAAAGCGAAGAAAAAACCAAAGATACGCCAGTTGAGGAATTCCATGGTGGCGTCAAAAATGGAATCAGATGAGATGAGCAGACGGACAACAGATGGAGCCAACAGATGAGTCAGCCGAACATGAGCACCGCCAGCCCCAGCAAGAATGTCCCTCCTGTATCATCACAGGGCCTACATCTTTGTAACGCCCTTCACCATTACGACGGGCAATCAAAATTTGTGAACCGATACTAAAGCCAAAAGCAATAGTAAAGACACAGATATAAAACAATCCACCCATGGCGGAAGCTCCCAGTTCGACTTCCCCCACTCTACCCAGGAAAGCCGTATCCGTCACATTTATAATGTTTTGCGCTAATAATCCGAGAAAAATCGGATAACTCACGTTCCATATTTCTTTGTTAGTATACATATAAAAAATTTGTATTGCGTAAAAGGGTTACAAAGATACAACATTCTTCTCAATCCACCATGCTGAATGTGGTGAAGAATCTGTAAACAGGCAAAGAATTTATTCCTGGAAATAACCATTCCGGAACAAAAGGCATATCATGTCCAAACTATGCTGGAAACTTCCGGGAACTTCCAGCATAGTTGGCAAAAGTTTCCAGCATAGTTTGAAAAAACGACCCGAGCGTTGACAGAACATGACGGACGTTTTTTTCAAAGAACCCTTAAGGGAGTTTTTCTTTGTTTCTTTCTTTGTTTTAATATAATAAGGTAGAAAATCCACGATAAGTCCACAACTTGTCCACAGCATAGGCATTAACCTACTATAAGACAAAGAATTAATTAAAAAAAGTTCGTCCACAAGTAATCCACAAGGCACTCAACAGCTAAAAAACACTCAGAAAATCATGGGTCAAAAGCCTTCTGAAATAAACGAAGAAAATTAAATAGTTTCTACTGAAACAGTTGATTTTTTCAATAGATTATGCAAATAATTGCACAAAAGGTTTGTCCGCGTGTTATTTTATCCTACCTTTGCGCCCGCAAACAAAAAAATTAAGTAATAAATGAAGAAACTATTATTAATTAGCGCAGCGACGCTAATCGTTTCAAATTCAACTTTCGCAGGAGGTATTTTAACCAATACAAATCAACATGCAGCTTTTCTCCGTATGCTATCCCGTGGTGCTACTACAGAAATAGATGGTGCTTTGTCTAATCCTGCCGGACTGGCTTTCTTACCCAAAGACGGATTCCATGTAGGATTGAGCATTCAAAGTGCTTATCAGACTAGAAATATTGATGCCAGTTTTATGACATACAACGGGGTTAGCGCCACAGGTCCTACCGTTTCAGACAAGCCTTTCGAAAAATATTATGAAGGAACGGCAGCCGCACCGGTTATTCCCAGTTTATTTGCAGCCTATAAAAAAGACAAATGGACTATTTCAGGTTTCTTCGCTATTACCGCCGGAGGTGGAAAAGCATCTTTCGATGACGGATTGCCTATGTTTGAATCTGCGGCCATGGCCGGTATTTTTCAGAATAGTGTGAAAGCACATCAGGCAAACCCACAAAGTCCGATAATCGTTCCCGGCATGTATGATATCACAAGCGCCATGGATGGTAAACAATATATTTACTCTTTACAGTTGGGATTATCCTATAAAGCTACCGAATGGCTTTCTGTATTCGGTGGAGGACGTATGAACTATTTTACAGGCGGTTATAAAGGATTCTTAAATGCCATTGTGAAAGGAACAGATACCAACCTGTTGCCACTCGCTCTGAACTGTGACCAAACAGGTTGGGGACTCACTCCTGTAATCGGTGCAGATGTTAAATTGGGCAAACTGAATATCGGTGCTAAATATGAGTTCAAGACCAATCTGAATATCGAAAACAATACAAAGAACTTACAATATCCACCAGTGCCAAAGATATGGTAGCCCCCTACGAACACGGTGTGAATACTCCCAATGACATCCCAGCCATGCTCTCCATTGCAGCCGCCTACGAATTCCTTCCGGTACTTCGTGCTTCTGTAGAATATCATTTCTATGATGATAAAAACGCAGGTATGGCAAACGGTAAACAAAAATATCTGACTAAAGGAACCAATGAATACTTGGCAGGTATCGAGTTTGATGTAACCAAGCAACTGACCCTCAGCTGTGGTGGACAGATCACTGACTACGGACTATCAGATAACTATCAATCAGATACTAGTTTCTCTTGTGATTCTTACTCTTTGGGAGTCGGAGCCAAAATAAAAATGAACAAGCATCTCAATCTGAATGTCGGCTATATGTGGACTAATTATGAGGATTATACCAAGAAGTCAACCAACTATAACGGAACCGGATTACCCGGAACAAATGTATACAGCCGTACTAACAAAGTATTCGGTTTAAGTGCAGATTATAGTTTCTAATCCCTGTATATGAAATAAAAAAGAAGGCCATACCTAAACAACTGAGGTATGGCTTTTTTTTTACAAAAAACTCCAAAGAAACTGATAATCTTTCAGCCGCACCCGCAACTGTTTCAACGACCGGGTGATATGAAATTCCACAGTCTTTACAGAAATATCCAATCGCAAAGCAATTTCCTTGTTCGATAAATTTTTCATCCGGCTCAAAATAAACACCTCCCTGCTTGTAGGAGGCAGTTCACTAATAGCTTCCTGCACCAAAGCCTGTATCTCATCACAAAACAATTTATCGGGATCACAAGCCTCCAAAGTCGAGATACGCAAAGCCAGCTCTTTCTGCCGTATATCTCCTATATGCTGCTCGGCACGCATACGTACCTCCAAGTGTTGCAAATGATTCAGTGAACGATTTTTTATGGCTGTCAACAACAATGCGGAAATATTCGTATCCTCCCGCAATTCATTCCGGTGCTCCCACACATTGGTAAACGCCCCCATTACAATATCCTCAGCCTCTTCCTTGTCCCTGACGTACGAGTAAGCAAACTGAATAAACTGTTGCTGACGTTTACTAAACACCTCCGTCAGTTCTGACATAAAAATATTCCCCGTTTCTTTCATCTAACTAATTTTCTGTATCCGTTTCTAAATCTTGATATAGATGCCTTTTTTATATAAAATATGAACAATGCTCCAACAGAATATAATATAGATCAAAGCATAGACTAATGAGCTGGGATAATCCCCCAATGCCGGAGCCAGCATCTTTTCATAAATAAAGGCACTCACGCCCGTAGCACCCAATGCGATTCCCATTGTTTCCGCAAACACATAAATAAACAAAGGATTCACTCCGAATGACCGGAAAAAAGCACACCAGTTCTGATATCCTTTCATATCAATAATCCAAATGAGCAGAGCAAAAAAACTGGACGCCAATCCACAAGTTATAATAACAAAAGTAGGCGACCACACTTTTTTATTAATAGGGCAGCCATAACTTAACAGAAAGCCGGCAAATGTAAGTATAGTTCCTATCAGAAACAACCGCTGTATCTTTTCGGCATTATCTTTAGCGGAAAGCAACAACTTTCCACAATAAAATCCTACCATCACATGGCACACCGCAGGAACAGTACTCAGCAGCCCTTCCGGATCAAACGCCATTCCGCCCTCATGGTACATATGGGATGTGCCCAATGCCCATGCGTCAAAACGAGCCACAACATTGGTTTCCGACTGGTTGAAGCCGTCTCCCGTAGCCAATAAAAGAAAATAAGCGGCCAAAGTCACCAAAATGATAGCAGGAAAATATTTATGCTTCACCGTTATAGCAACCAGACTGGTCACACCGTATCCTATAGCGAGCCGTTGCATGACTCCCAGATAGCGCCATTCTTCAAAATTCAGATGATGTGTAAAAACAGACTTAGCTAAAAGATTCAACAATAGACCGATACAAAAAATAATGACTGTACGCTTCATTATTTTACGCAACGTGGCATGTGAATAAGTAAAATTATATTTCCGCAAAGAAATATAAGTCGAGATTCCCATAATGAACATAAAAAAAGGGAAAACGAGATCGGTGGGGGTCAATCCGTTAAAGGCGGCATGCTCCAGCGGAGCATACACATACCCCCACGAACCGGGGTTATTCACAAGAATCATGCCTGCAATGGTGATGCCTCTCAAAATGTCAAGAGCGAGCAATCGTTTGGGGGTATTTGCTGTCATGTGTGTCAGATTAATAAATTGGTTAACTCGGACAAAGATAACATTCTATTAGCAATAAAGAAACAAATCTGTGAAAAATATTTTTATATTGTAAACATATTAATCTCTCTGAAAAACATGTTTATTCCGTTTTTATTGCTATTTTTGTCCGCAAAGAATTTCTATACCCCCTTTATTTAAAAACTTAGCACAGATATATTATGAAAAAAAAGAGTCTGCTAGTATTTTTCGTTGGGCTATTAACGTGTGGGTGCCAAATGAAAGAAGTAATCAATGAGTACAATGTAGTTCCGCTGCCTGTTACTATGAATGAGCAGCCGGGACGTTTTTATCTGAACAGCGATGTTCCTGTCGTTGTGAACGCCTCACAAGAAGTGAAAAATATCGCTTCCAGTCTATCAACTACCGTATTGGATGTAGCCGGTATCAAATTGAAACCGGGTGGTGAATTACATGAAAATGTACCCACCATTGTTTTTGACAGCATTCCGGGTATGGAGAAAGAAGCCTACAAATTATCAGTCACCCCCCAACAGATAAAGATTACAGCATCAACACCTAACGGATTTTATTACGGACTGCAAACTCTGTATCAACTGTTGCCGGTAGCTATTTATAGCAAGGAAAGAGCACGCAATGCCGAATGGAGCGTACCTTGCGTCGAGATAGAAGATACTCCGGCGTTCCGATATCGCGGAGCAATGCTGGATGTATGCCGTCATTTTGCATCGATAGATTACATCAAAAAATTCATTGATGTATTGGCCGTACATAAGATGAATACCTTCCACTGGCATCTTACGGATGATCAAGGCTGGAGAATCGAAATCAAAAAGTATCCCAAACTGACCGAAATCGGTTCCCAACGTTCAGAAACCATGGTGGATTATTTCTATACCCACTACCCGTTTAAATATGACGGCAAACCTCATGGAGGTTACTATACACAAGAAGAAATTAAAGAAGTGGTAGCATACGCCCAAAGCAAATATATCACCGTCATTCCGGAAATAGAGCTACCGGGACATGCCTTGCAGCCATTGCCTCTTACCCCGAATTATCCTGTACTCCGGACAGCACCTACGAAGTTTGCAAACTGTGGGGTGTGTTTGACCAGGTATTCTGCCCTACCGACACTTTCTTTCAATTTATGGAAGGAGTCATGGACGAAGTGGTGGAATTATTCCCAAGTTCTTATATACATATAGGTGGTGACGAATGCCCCAAATACGCATGGGAACATTGTTCCCATTGCCAAAAACTGATACGAGACCTAGGGCTTAAAGATGATGTCACTCCTAATCCCGTAGACGGCAGAAAGCATACCAAAGAAGAGAAGTTACAAAGCTATATCGTAAACCGTGCGGAAAAATACCTGAACAGCAAAGGACGCAACATCATCGGTTGGGATGAAATTCTGGAAGGCGGGCTTGCTCCCAACGCCACAGTAATGTCATGGCGTGGTGTGGAAGGCGGAATGACCGCAGCCAAAGCCGGGCATGATGCCATCATGACTCCCAATCCTTACGCTTATCTTGATCATTATCAAGAAGAACCGGAAATAGCCCCTGTCACTATCGGTGGGTATAACACATTGAAGAAAACATATAGTTACAATCCTGTACCGGCTGATGCAGACAGTCTGGTAAAACAACACATCATAGGCGTACAAGCTAATTGCTGGGCTGAATATATGCCAACCGAGGACAATCGTGACTATCAAATCTTCCCACGTTTAATCGCCATAGCCGAGACCGGATGGACTCCGATGAAGGAGAAGAATTTCACTTCATTCTGCAGCCGCATGGTAGAAGATTTCAAACGTCTGGAAATAATGGGGGTAAAACCATGCCTCAACTTCTTTGATGTAAACATTAATACCCGTTCCACTAAAGAAGGAGTACTGAATGTAGAACTGGAAACATTCTATCCGGGAGCACAAATCTATTATACAATCCACGGTGAGGAACCGTCTGTAAATGCCAGCTTATATAGCCATCCATTCCCATTGGAAGGTACTTACGACTTGAAAGCCGCCGCCTTTGTTGACGGTAAGCAGATTGGTAAAGTTACCCATAAACAACTTTACAAGAATTTAATCAGTGGAAAGAAATATGAAATAACTCCGGAACCAAAGGAATGAAGGGGGATATTTTAGGAGAAAATGACATATTAGGGCCGATACGGTGACTTTAGGACTAACCAACGGAAAACGTGGGAACAATGCCTCTTCCACTCCATGGGTAGGTATCCGCCCGGACAATAATGATAAAGTGACCTTCGTGGCAGACTTTGATAAAGCTACAATCAGTAAAATCAGATTTGGTACGCTTTATAATGCAGCCGGCAATATATTACCGGTAAGCAAAGCTGTGGTGTATGTTTCCGCCTCAGGCAATAAATTCGAGAAAGTGGCCGAAAAGGAATTTACCTATGACATCAAAGAAAACACCTTCAAAGGATTCGATGAAGAAATAGAGTTCCCGGCACAAGAAGCTGTAAAGGTGAAAATAGAATTTACAAGCGGAGGCAAAATACGTAATGGTATTGATTGCTATAGTCCGCATGATAAGAGCGAAGTGCCCAGTACAATGGCATTGGATGAAATAGAAATCTATTAATTCCACGAAAGAAGTAAAATAAACAACTGTCCGGAAGCTATCTTTTGCTTTCGGACAGTTTCTTTTGTGCAATTCAATGCAGGCTGTTCCATCCAAGCGCGATATGACACTTTTATGAGGAACCACACAGCCTTTTTCAAATAAATTATGTAATTTTGCCGAATGTTTATAACAACCCTTTAAATCATGAGAAAATATTCATTCTTATTCACACTTTTACTGCTATCGGCAAGCAGTTTTGCCCAAAACAAAGATTTCAGTTATAAGTTTTACGGACAAGTTCGCACCGATCTTTATTACAATAGCCGTGCCAACGAAGAAACTGTGGACGGACTTTTCTATATGTATCCCAAAGACAAAATATATGATACAGACGGAAAAGACCTGAATGCAACAGCCAATGGAAGCTTCTATACCTTGTACACTCGTCTGGGAGTCGACGTTCAAGGCCCTAAACTGGGCAGGGCAAAAACCTCGGCTAAAGTGGAAATGGACTTTCGCGGTTCAGGAACCACTTTCTCTACCGTTCGCCTGCGCCATGCATATTTGAACTTAGACTGGGGAAAACCGTCCTTGCTGTTGGGTCAAACCTGGCATCCGCTGTATGGTGACGTCGCCCCACAAATCCTGAATCTGAATATGGGAGCTCCTTTCCAACCGTTCAGCCGTGCTCCGCAAATACGTTTCCGCTACAAGACAGGTGATATACAGTTGACAGGTGCAGCGATCTGGCAATCTCAATATCTGTCACAAGGCCCTGATGGCAAGAGCCAGAAATACATCAAAGAAAGCTGTATCCCGGAAGTCTATATCGGTGCAGATTACAAAGGTAACAACTGGTTGGTAGGTGCAGGTATTGAAATGGTTTCATTAAAACCCCGTACTCAGTCTGTGGTAGAGGATAAAGTGTATAAAGTAGATGAACGTATCACTTCTCTGTCTTATGAAGTTCACATGAAATATACTTCACCTGTATGGTATATAGCTGCCAAAAGCATATTAGGTTCCAATCTTACACAGGTTTCTATGTTGGGAGGCTATGGCATAAAATCAATAGACCAACGAACAGGTGAACAAGAATATTCCCCCAACCGCAACTCCAGTTCTTGGTTGAACATTGTGTATGGCAAAAAATGGAAACCGGCTGTTTTCTTTGGTTACATGAAAAATTTAGGCACCAACGATGAGGTTACCAAAATGTATGGCACAGGTACAAATGTAGATCAATTGATCAGTGCCAGTGCCGAACTGACTTATAATGTTCCTCATTGGAAAATCGGTGTGGAATATAATTTCAGTTCTGCATGGTACGGTTCACTAGATAAGTCAGATGGAACAATCATTGATACCCATTCTGTTTCAAACAACAGACTGGTAGCCACCGTGTTGTTTATGTTCTAAGATATAGAATTCACTACAAAAAACAAAATACTAAAAAAGGCAACTCGAAACCGGGTTGCCTTTCTTTTATATAGAGAAGTACCAATTATTCACCTTTGATCGCTGCAACACCCGGAAGAACTTTTCCTTCGATCGCTTCCAACAAAGCACCACCACCGGTAGAGATGTAAGATACTTGGTCAGCCATACCGAACTTGTTGATACAAGCTACAGAATCACCACCACCAATCAATGAGAACGCACCGTTCTTAGTTGCTTTAGCGATAGCTTCGGCGATTGCACGTGAACCGGCAGTAAAGTTATCAAACTCAAATACACCGGCAGGACCGTTCCAAAGAATAGTCTTAGCATCTTCAATAGCTGCTGCAAATGCTTTCTGAGTTTCGGGACCTGCATCCAAGCCTTCCCATCCGTCAGGAATATTATTTGCAGGAACAACCTGAGTATTAGCATCATTAGAGAATGCATCAGCAGCTACACAGTCTGTACCTAATACCAAATTCACACCTTTAGCCTTAGCCTTAGCGATGATATCAAGAGCCAATTCCAATTTATCATCTTCTACGATAGAATTACCAATTTTACCACCCTGAGCTTTAGCAAAAGTATAAGTCATACCACCGCAAAGGATCAAGTTATCCACTTTATCCATCAGGTTTTCAATGATACCAATCTTGGTAGATACCTTAGAACCACCCATAATAGCAGTGAACGGACGTTTGATATCTTTCAGGATATTATCAACAGCTTGAACTTCTTTTTCCATCAAATAGCCCAACATCTTGTTGTCTGCATCGAAATAGTCGGCGATAACAGCTGTAGAAGCATGTTTACGGTGAGCAGTACCGAATGCGTCATTGATATAGCAGTCAGCATAAGAAGCCAAAGTCTTGGCAAATTCTTTCTGAGAAGCCTTCATTGCCTTCTTGGCATCTTCGTATGCAGGATCTTCTTTGTCAATGCCAACAGGCTTTCCTTCTTCTTCAGGATAGAAACGCAAGTTTTCCAACAACAGGACTTCACCCGGTTTCAAAGCAGCTGCAGCATCACCGGCTTTTGCGCAATCAGGAGCAAATTGAACAGGTACACCTAATTTTTCAGAAACAGCATCGACAATCTGACTCAATGAATATTTAGCATTTACCTTACCTTTGGGTTTACCCATGTGTGACATGATAATCAAGCTGCCACCATCAGCCAACACTTTCTTCAGTGTAGGAAGAGCACCGCGGATACGAGTATCATCAGTAATTTTACCATTTTCGTCCAAAGGTACATTGAAGTCCACGCGGACAATTGCCTTTTTACCGGCAAAGTTGAATTTGTCAATTGTCATCATAATCTCTTATTTTTGTTTATAGTGTATAAATACAATCTCGCTTATTTTGGGTGTTGCAAAGTTACTAATATTTTTTATTAGCAGTGTGTCAGGGCGGTAATAATTTTATCTGAAATGAAAAAAGAGGGTAAAAACCACTTTTTTTGAGAAAATCGAAAAAAAATCATTTTTCCGCTAGGGTTGTTTCCCACTATCCTGTTCTATATACAAAATGCGGAAAGAATGAAGACAGAATTGCTACATAAATATTTCAGAGGAGAAACCACGGAAAAAGAGGAAAGCCAAATTGTGGAATGGACGGAAAGCAGTGCCGAGAACAAGGAACGCTTTTTGAAAGAACGAATGTTGTTTGATATTACCCTCTTTTCCGATGATTCGAAGATACAGCGGAAGCCGAAAGGACATCTGTATCTGTATCCGCTGATTGCCATTGCCGCCATGTTGGCTATTGTTTTTGTCATGGATTTGCCACATATGCACAAACCCAAGCAGCAATTGTCACAAACCATCCGTATTCCGGCGGGGCAACGTGCGCAGATGGACCTCCCCGATGGTTCGGTAGTATGGTTGAACTCCCAAACTACATTGACTTATGATGAAGATTTCGGTAAAAAAGACCGTAAAGTCACATTAGACGGAGAAGCCTATTTCGAGGTGGCACACAATAAGGAAATTCCTTTTTATGTGCAGACAGAAAACATAAAGGTACAAGTCACCGGAACAAAATTCGATGTATGTTCTTATAAAGGTTCAAACAGCTTTATAGCCAGACTGATAGAAGGTTCCATCAACTTGCTTACCAACAGTGCAAAAGAAGAAAAAACAATTACCAGCCTGACGAAAGGAAAGTATTTCTCGATGGAAAACGGCAAATATAGAACGGGCGAAATGAGCAGCAACAATGCTTTAGCATGGATGCAAGGCATTTATTATTTCGATGATGTTCCGTTTAAAGAATTACTGGACAAGATTGCTCTATATTATAATTATAAGATAACAGTGAAGAATCCTAAAATCTTAGAGAACTACCGTTGTACCGGTAAATTCAAAGATTTGGATGGCATAGAGCATATACTAAAAGTTATACAAAAAGACCATCCGTTCAAATACGATATTGATAACGAACATAATAAGATAACTATAGAATAAAATCACAATAGAAGTTTAACCTTAAAAATTAACCATTATGATTACATAAGAACCTTTGAAAAAAGAATCGGAAAGTACCCCCATACTCCCCGATTCGACAGCTAACAATTGACCTTAATCAAATTTATTAACTTAACACATTACAAAGATATGAGAAAAATTTCTTTGGAAGGGTATTTATGCCCAAAAAGTTTAGGCTTTAAACAAATATTACGAACTATGAAGATTACCTTATTTCTTCTTTTGGCTACTACATTCAGCGCATTTAGCGTAAATGTACACTCTCAAAATGCAAAAGTTAGTTTTGATACCCACAACCATGAAGGTAGCTCAATTAATCTCGACCATTGAAACACAGACCAATTATCTGTTTGTCTATAATAAAAAGAATGTGGACCTTAACCGCAAAGTAACTGTTAAAGCCCGTAACAAAGCCGTATCCGAAATTCTGGATGAAGTTTTTGCCGGAACAGGAATCTCTTATGTAATGGAAGGAAAGAATATTGTTCTGACTAAAGAAAGCAACATAGCCCGTGAAGAAGTGAAGCAGCAGAATACGATCACTGTAAAAGGTGTTGTAACGGATATGCAGGGTGAAGCCATTATCGGTGCAAACATACTTCAACAAGGTACTACTAACGGTACTATTACAGATATTGACGGCAACTTTACCCTGGAAGTTCCCACTGATGCACAACTAGCCGTTTCCTACATCGGATATAAAAAAGTCATTATTCCCGTAAACGGAAAAACCAACTTTACCATCAAGATGGAAGACGACGCCCTGAAATTGGAAACTGTTGTAGTAACCGCTATGGGTATTAAAAAGAAAGAAGCTTCTTTGACTTATTCTACACAGCAATTGAATGGTGACGAGCTGAATAAGGTAAAGGATGCGAATATGATTAATTCACTAGCCGGTAAATCCGCCGGTGTACAGATAACAAAGAGTTCATCCGGTCTTGGAGGTTCGGCAAAAGTATCTATCCGTGGTGCGCGTTCAGCATTCGCCAGTGGTAACAACCAACCGTTGTATGTCATTGATGGTGTTCCCATGCTGAATATCACAACAGAATCAACAGCCACCGTTATGGGAGGTGAAAATGACGGTGTCAACCATGACTCTGGTGACGGTATTTCCAATCTGAACCCTGACGACATTGAAAGTATGAGCATATTGAAAGGTGCATCCGCAGCAGCTCTTTACGGCTCACAAGCAGCTAATGGTGTCATTTTAATTACAACAAAATCCGGAAAAGCCGGTATGTCAAGAATTACATTTTCTTCCAACCTGACAGTAGACCATGCTATCAGCCTGCCCCAATTCCAAAACAATTATGGACAAACTGCCGATGGTACCAGCAGCTGGGGTAGTAAAGGGAACCTGACAGACTATGACAATGTGGACAATTGGTTCGGAAACGGGATCACTGCTATCAACTCTTTAACTTTCCAAACAGGCAATGACAAGATGCAAACCTACTTCTCTTATGCTAATACCCGAGGTACAGGTATCGTTGACTCAAACAAACTTCAAAAGCATAATATCACTTTCCGTGAAACAGCCAGTTTTTTCAACGATCGCTTGAAATTGGATGGAAATGCCAGTTTGATGACACAGACTATCCGGAACACTCCTGCCGGAGGCGGTTATTATCTGAATCCGCTAGTTGGTCTGTATTCTTTCCCCCGTGGCGCCGATTTGGTCCGTATGCTGAAAATTTTGAAGTATTCGACACGGATCGTAATATGAATTTACAGAATTGGTACACAAAGAATGAAGACGGCTCATTCAGTGAATGGGATCAGAATCCGTACTGGATTAAAAACCGTGTGACCAACAAGAGTAAACGTTATCGCGCATTGGCTTCTATCAGTGCAAATTTAAAAGCTACTGATTGGTTAAGTTTCCAGGCACGTGGCAATGTAGACTACGTAAGTGATAAATTTGACAACAAGATGTATGCTTCAACAGCTGCAAATATTGCCGGCAAGAATGATGAGACAGGGCTTCCCAACGGACGTTATGTATGGTCGGATGAACAAAATTTCCAAGTATATGGTGACTTCATGGCCATGTTTAACAAAACATTGGGTGACTTTTCTATCAACGCAGCATTGGGAACCAGCATCAATGTGAGCAAAGCCAATTCTTTGATGATTGACTCCAAAACAGCTTCTTTATATCGCCCTAATGTATTTACCGTTTCCAATATCATCTTCTCTTCAAAGGGATTTATCAACCAGACGATTGATGCGAAACGTACTATACAATCCTTGTTCGGCACAGCGCAAGTAGGTTGGAAAGATGCTCTTTATCTGGATGTTACAGCACGTAATGACTGGTCTTCCACTTTAGCGAATACAGAAAGTATGAAAAATGGATTCTTTTATCCGTCAGTAGGTTTGACTTGGATTATGAGCAACAGTGTCAAACTGCCGGAATGGATCAATTTCTCAAAATTCCGTGGTTCATTCGCACAGGTTGGTAATGACCTTCCTATCGGAATTACAAACTTAGCGGATATTATTCAATGTGGTGGAAGTATCCAGACCAATGACATTGAGCAACGTGGTGATTTGAAACCGGAAATCAGTACTTCCATTGAATTCGGTACAGAATGGAAATTCTTCAATAATCGCTTCGGTATTGACTTTACATGGTATCGTACTGATACTAAAAATCAGTTGCTGAAAGTAGCCAATCCGGCAGGTTCACTTTATGCATTCCGTTATATCAATGCAGGTAAAATTCGCAATACCGGTATTGAATTAACCGTAGAGGGTACTCCTTTAATGAATGAAAATTTCCGTTGGAAAACTGCTTGTAAATATGTCCATGAACAGAAATAAGGTTGTTTCCTTATACACTAAAGGATTATAATCATTCCGTTATTGGTTCGGAAGGTTCTCCGATGGCATACGATATGTGGTAAAAGAAGGTGGGAAAACTTGGGCGAATATTCTAT
>ENA-OQJX01000052-OQJX01000052.1-human-gut-metagenome-genome-assembly--contig:-NODE-52-length-75035-cov-2.945934_pt1 | contig 75035 bp, 64 predicted proteins | sample MGYA00242615_ERZ504782 | MGnify/ENA primary metagenome ERZ504782 (study PRJEB26092, sample SAMD00036354) | human gut metagenome | host: Homo sapiens | study: EMG produced TPA metagenomics assembly of... | reverse complement strand
AATACTCGGGCTTTATTATACTGAAGAATCTATTAAAAGTATCATGACTAGGGATGAACTCCAGGTCAGGTATGCGACTTTTGAAAAAAGCAATTTTCGCATTGCCAAATTCCTCAATCTCATTCCAGGATTGGGCGCCACAGATTACAGCAGCAATGGATATATAGATAATGGTTTCCATTTTATGTACTTTTTTGCGGTTCATCCTAGGATCTTCTATTTGTTTACAAAGGTCAATTATGCCAATTTTCATGTTAGTTTATGTTTTAATATATCTTATAAAGATAAGAAAAACAATCGATATAAACAAATGATAGTGTATTAATAATCAGTAGTATAGCAAAGAAATAACAAAGGAGAATATAGTAAAAAATATAATGCGTCTGCCCTGTTAATTACTACTATTAATTCGTTCTACCAAGGTTATTCTTTAGTTCTACCTTGGTTATCGTTTGGTTCGACCATGGTATTTGTTTAGTTCTACCTAGGTGGAACGAATTGTTATTTGCTACAAAAGTAGGTAGTTTATGTAAGAGAGAGGTGCTTTAATTGTAGAGTGGTTTCTTATTTGAATAAGATACTTCGTTATAACTTGCACTTCCTGATTTATTCAATTACTTTTGTAGCGTATAAACCCAAAGAAAGGAGTTGTATAAGTATGGCAAGACCAATTAAGGAAACTCCGATACTTTTCGGAGAAGATGCTCGGCGATTTGAAGAACGGATGAAAGAGAAGCGTAGTGAAACGCCGGAGCAGCGGGAAAAAAGGTTGAAAGACTATGAACTGGCAATGAAAATCTTTAAAAAATAAAATACGAACCTTTTCTTTATCGGGAAGCTTTGTTAGCTGTAAGTAATGTACTTGAAAATAAAACGGGTTGTCGCTTTTTAACTGTAGATGCGTATGCAGCAGCTGTTCCTTTTTATGAGAAAAATGGGTTTATTCCTTTGAATAATGAAGATGTGGATTCTGCTACACGTTTGCTTTATTTTGACTTGAATGATATTGTGCTCTAGATTAGAGCAGCTTTATTAAATATTTTTGTTTTGTATACGAGACAAAATGGTGTGCCCCTTATTTTATATACGAAACAAAAAACTTATTGAAACCTGCCTTTTTATATACATACGCTTTAATTATACAATCATCATTCGTTTTCTTTCCTAAACATTTATGACTCTCTCTTGTTATTTTCCGAAAAGTATTTGTACCTTTGTCATTGGAACGTAGCACGCCTTTGTGGTGTGCGATTGTGCGTTTCCTCGGCTAGTAGGAAATTGTAACGGATTTTTTAATGCATGCTGGGAAGACGCCTGTACTTCTATGACTTCTCATAGGGTACGGGTTGTCTGCCCGTATGCATTGGGTAGCCGTTACTACCTCCTACTAGCGGGATGTGACAGCTCCGTACTCTTTTATAATAAAAGGTACGGGACTAGTTAATATTATTAATCTAGTTCCGTTTTTTTATGTCAAATTGGCTCACAACAAAACAGATGTCTGAAAGACGCGACATTCAAGAAGCTATTCTAAAGAATTGGGCAAATCTTGGATACATTACGAGTTCCCGAATCAACGATCAGTTGTTTTTGGATGATGAGAGTTTGGATGCTTATCTGGAAGCTCACAAAAGACTTGGTTTAGAAGCAGGTTACCTTTCTAAAATCGTAGAAGAAAAGAAACTGGAACGGGACTTTATCATTTCAAAATACGATGATCTACTATATGTATTGAGAACACAGAAGACTTGTAAACCGCTATATGAAATAATCATTCGTGAACTGTCAGCATTGATTCTTCACCCTGTTACCCGCGATATCTTCTATTCAATTTCTACAGGAGAATCAGTAGAGAAAGTGGCTGATCGGCATCGAATTACCTATGGGAAGACATTGCAAATGTATAACTCTATACTTAAAGGGTTGAAACTGAAAAAAGATATATTGGCTACTTATCGAAAGCGTGCTATCGATGCTCGTTTTTTATCCTTGGTAGACAATAATAAGAATATAAATGTTGGGCAGGAGGAATGGATACTTCAATTGCCTGTTCGTAAAGTAGCTGATACCCGGTTGGCTAATATCTTGTATAATCAAGATGTTCGAACGGTGAAAGATTTGTTGGATATAGTATCGGGAAGAGGTTGGAAAAGTCTGTTGAGAATAGAAGGAGTAGGAAAAACTTCCTACTATCATTTATTATCCAAACTTCAGATGATAGGTGTTGTGGATGAAAGTCTGGATCGGATTCTTGCCGGATGCTCTAATGGTAAGTTCGATAATAAATGACGGGTAGGACATAATTATGGAAAGAGAGATGATATAAAGAGGTTATTTTAAAGGAAAGATAAGAAATTTCAACTTCTAAAATAGCCTCCTTATATTATATATGTATGAACATACGGTCTATCTCTCTGCCTCTATTGTATAAGTAAAGCTGTCTGCCCGATAATACCCGACGTTGTATTCAATAGGTACTCCGTTCACATCATAAACAAATCTTCTCCTTATTAATATAGGGTCATTGGATTTTATCTCCAGTTTCTCTGCAATAAATTCCCCTGCAAGTCTGGCTGAAATCTCCTCCTTGCTGGTCTTTACTACTATATTATATTGGGTTTCCAGCATTTCGTATAATGGGCGTGTATAATCTTCCTCTCCGGTTAGTGGAATATTGGGGTTGAAATAAGAGATGAAGTAAACAAACGGATATTCTTTTTTTCCTCTGACACGCTCCATCACTACACAGCGAGTGTCGGGATTGGAACCTAAATCAAAGAATGTGCCGATTTCTTCGGTTGGACGCTTTAAACTGATATGCAGCTCGAAATTGCGAATCTCGATACCTAACATCTTCATCTCCTGTGAGAAACTAAGCCAGTTCTTTACTCCGCCTACGATACCTTTCTTTACTACCTTCGTTCCGTAACCTTTCTTTCGCACCAAAAGCCCCTCAAACACGAGTTTGTTGATAGCTTGTCTTAATGTGTTCCTTGAAATGTGTAATTGTTCAGACAATTCGACCTCGTTGGGAAATAGCTTCCCGTTTTTGTACTCTTCAGATTCTATGAGTCTTCTTAGTATCTCTTCTGCCTGAATATGAAGCGGTTTATCACTATTATGATCTAATTTCATATCTATTCTGATTGGTTTATTTTCAGCAAATATAAGATTTATCAAAAAATAATCCAAGTTTTGTTTGGAATAAAAATAAAATCTATATATTTGCACAATTGAAAGTATGTATGAACATATAAAATTTAAAAACGCTATAAACATGAGAAAAGCTAATTATGGTAAATTTCCTTCTACGAAGCTGACGGGGATGCTTGTTCAGGGGTGGGATTCTATCATTCTATGTTAAAAGAGAAAATGGATGCAAGAAAAGTGCTGGCTGTGGATTTATATACAGGAGTATATGAAGAAGAAGTGCTGGATGCTTTTTCAAAAGAATTCTCCGGAAGAGTGATGAATGTACGTGATTTGATGAAACCGGAAAAAGAAATTCAAACGTTGACAGAACGCTTCATGACTGAAGATGTATTATTCGGCTATGTCACCAATTTGAAGCTGGAAGATTATTTGGATGCGGATAAGGTGGCTGTTGCACGGAAGCAAATCAGTGAAGCAAAAGAAACCATTGTAATCATAGGTACGGGTGCTGCTGTTGTTGCTCCACAGGACGCAATGGTGGTTTATGCGGATATGGCACGTTGGGAAATCCAACAACGTTTCCGCCGGCATGAGGTAAAAGCTTTAGGTATAGACAATCGGAACGATGCTGTTTCTTTGCAATACAAGAGAGGGTATTTCAACGATTGGAGAGTATGTGATAGGTATAAGGAAGGATTGTTTGACAGGGTAGAATTCTGGATTGACACCCATGTGGCCGGGACACCGAAGATGATTGATAAGGATACTTTCTTTAAAGGGGTAGAGGCAACGGTGAACACACCGTTCCGGGTAGTTCCTTTCTTCGATCCGGCTCCCTGGGGTGGTCAATGGATGAAAGAGGTTTGCGACCTGGATCGTGAACGCGAAAATTTCGGCTGGTGCTTTGACTGTGTACCTGAAGAGAACAGCCTTTATTTTGAAGTGAACGGAGTGCGCTTTGAACTGCCTTCGGTTGATTTGGTTTTGCTGAAAAGTAAAGAGTTGCTTGGTGAACCGGTGGAGGCACGCTTTGGAAAAGACTTCCCTATTCGTTTCGACTTTTTGGATACGATGGGCGGAGGTAATTTGAGTTTGCAGGTGCATCCTACTACTCAATTTATCCGCGACAGCTTCGGTATGTACTACACACAGGATGAAAGTTACTACATGGTGGATGCGGGAGAAGATGCCGTAGTTTATCTGGGAGTGAAGACGGGGGTTGATAAGGAGGCGATGATCGGCGATTTGCGTAAAGCACAAAAAGGTGAATTGGTGTTCGACGCAGAAAAGTACGTAAATAAGATTCCGACAAAGAAACACGATCACTTCCTGATTCCGGGAGGAACGGTTCATTGTTCCGGTGCCAACAGTATGGTGCTTGAAATCAGTTCGACTCCGAACCTCTTTACTTTCAAACTATGGGACTGGCAACGCTTGGGACTGGATGGAAAACCGCGTCCGATCAATGTGGAACGTGGTAAATGCGTAATCAACTGGAACCGGGATACGGAATATGTGAATGAACATCTTCGCAACCAGTTCAAGGAGGTTGCTTCCGGAGAAGGCTGGATAGAAGAACGTACCGGATTGCATCCGAACGAATTTATCGAAACCCGCCGTCACCGTTTCTCATCACCGGTATTGCATCATACAAACGATAGTGTAAATGTACTGAATCTGTTGGAGGGAGAAGAGGCCGTAGTTGAGAGTCCTACTCATGCTTTTGAACCTTTCGTGGTACATTATGCCGAAACATTTATCATTCCTGCCGGGGTGAAAGAATATACCATTGCCCCGTATGGTAAATCTGCAGGAAAAGAATGTGTAACGATCAAAGCTTACGTACGCTTTTAATAATGAAATAAATCATCTAATATCTTGAAAACTATGTATGAACATGATGAACGAATCGTAATGACGCTCGATGCGGGAGGCACTAATTTCGTGTTTTCAGCCATACAAGGTTGTCGCGAAATTGTGGAACCTATTTGCCTTCCGGCAGCGTCCGACGACTTGGAGCGTTGCTTGTCTGTTCTTGTAGAAGGTTTCCTGGAAGTTGAAAAACGATTGCCGAAACTTCCGGTAGCTATCAGTTTTGCTTTCCCCGGGCCTGCTGACTATGAGCATGGAATTATTGGTGACTTGCCCAACTTCCCGGCCTTCAGGGGAGGAGTGGCACTTGGACCTTATTTGAGGGAACAGTTTGGTATTCCGGTTTTTATTAATAATGACGGTAATTTGTTTGCTTATGGCGAAGCCTTGGCAGGCACTTTGCCCGAAGTGAATAAACGCCTGAAAGAAGCAGGCAGCAGTAAGGTATATAAGAACCTGCTCGGAATTACGCTGGGTACGGGATTTGGTGCCGGAGTGGTGATTGACAGCCGGTTACTGACCGGAGACAACGGTTGCGGCGGCGACGTCTGGATTATGCGGAATAAGAAATATCCCGAAATGATCGCGGAAGAAAGTGTCAGTATCAGGGCTGTCAGGCGAGTATATCAGGAATTGACCGGAAAGGATGCTTCTTCTTTGACTCCCAAAGATATATATGATATTGCCGAAGGGACTGCAGAGGGAGATCAGCAGGCTGCTGTCCGGAGTTTTAACGAACTGGGAGAGATGGCCGGTGATGCTATCATCCGTGCATTGAATATTGTTGATGGCTTGGTAGTGATTGGCGGAGGAGTGGCCGGAGCGGTTAAATACATACTTCCGGGAATTATGAATGAGATGAATCGGCAGATTGGCACGTTTGCAGGAGCTTCTTTCCCTTGTTTGCAGATGGAGGTGTTCAATCTGTCCGAAAAAGAGGCATTTGATAAATTTCTGAAAGAAAAAGACAAGATGGTGAAAATACCATTTTCGGAGAGAGAGGTACATTATGCCTGTCACAAGAAAATAGGCATTGCTGTTTCTACATTAGGAGCAAGCAGGGCTGTTGCTTTAGGGCTTATTCCTTTGCTTTGTCCCAACTTAATATCTTATAATATATGATAACTCTTCTATTAATTCAAATATAAAATGTTATGAAACAATCTAATCTATTGAACGCGCAATTTGCCCGCCGGCTTTTCAGAACGGCATTTTCGAGTTGGCAATTATTGGCTGTTATGTTGATTGTTTGTATGAATGTGGCTGTTGGTTCCAAACTGTATGCGCAATCTAATACAATCGCAGTGAAAGGTAAGGTAATGGCAGACGGGGAACCCGTGATTGGGGCTACCGTGCTGGTGAAAGGTGTATCTACGGGTACGGCTACGGATATGGATGGAAATTTTTCACTGAATGTTGCTTCGAAAGCGGTATTGGTAGTTTCCTCAATAGGATATGAAACACAGGAAGTTCCGGTGAACGGCCGCCAGTTTATCAATGTGGTGTTGAAGTCGGATGTGGTTGCTTTGAAAGATGTGGTAGTGGTAGGCTACGGTGTGCAGAAGAAAGTCAACCTGACAGGAGCTGTGTCTTCTGTTTCTACGGATGAATTGGAAGGAAAGCCGATTTCCAATGTATTGGAAGCGATGCAGGGAACGACTCCCGGTTTGGTAATTCAGCAGGGAAGTTCTACTCCGGGTAGTGTACCTTCTATTAATATCCGTGGTTTGAATACGATGAACAACAATGATCCGTTGGTGATTATTGACGGAATTGAAGGATCGCTCGCCAATCTGAATCCGGCTGATATTGAGCAGATTTCTATTTTGAAAGATGCTTCTTCTACTGCTATTTATGGTTCACGTGCTTCCAATGGTGTGGTACTTGTCACTACCAAGAAAGGAAAAGCTGGTAAGGTGGAAATCTCTTATGATTTTATGTATGGTGTTCAGCAACCTACTTCATTGCCTAAGATAGCAGACTCGTGGGTATACGCTGAACTGTATAATGAAGCGGCTGTTAATTCGGGAAGAGCTGCAAAATTCACTCCCGAGCAGATTGCGCAATATAGAAATGGTGGTCCGAATGTAAATTGGGTGAAAGAACTTTATAATCGTAATTCTCCTCAAAGTTCACACAATGTTTCGATGACAGGCGGTAACGACCAGTTGTCTTACATGGCTTCTTTGGGTTATATGGATCAGAACAGTATGTTCAAGGGACCTGATTATGGTTATAAACGCTACAATGCACGTCTGAATGTAAGCCATAAGGTGACGAATAACTTTACATTGAATTTGACTTCTCAATTTGCCCGTAATGATATTAAAGAACATGCTTACTGGACGGAATGGATTATCGAGCAGGCAAACCGTATGCCGCCGATTTACCCGATCAAGAATGAGGATGGTAGTTATAATTATCCTGCCGGAAGTAACTCAAACGGTTTGCAGCGTTTGGAAGAAGGCGGTTATCGCCAGAATGTGAATGATGAATTATTGGGAACCATACAAGCCGAATGGGAAGTATATAAAGGACTGAAACTGATCGGAAGTGCCGGTGGACGTGTTTGGAATAATAATTTGCATGAAAACCGGAAGGCCTTCGAAGGTACGGGAGATAGTGAAAATAAGTTGACCGAGCAATTCTATCGTTCTAAGAATATCACTACCAATCTTATGGTGACTTATAATACGAAAATAGGGAAACACTCTATCGGTGGATTATTAGGATATGCTTATGAGGGTTTCTCTGAAAAGCAGTTCTCTACCAGTCGTTTGACGGAGGATTCTAAATATGATATTTTTGTAGGTGATTTGAGTGGGGATAAAGTTAGCAATGGTGGTTCGGCAAGTGACTGGGCTATCTATTCCGGTTTTGCAAGAGCCACTTATAATTATGATGAGAAATATCTGCTGGAATTTAATATTCGTAATGACTATTCTTCTTATTTTGCGAAAGGAAACCGTTCGGGAGTCTTCCCGTCTTTCTCGGCAGGATGGCGTATCTCGGAAGAAAAATTCTGGTCTGTACTGAAACCGTATGTTTCTTCTCTAAAAATCAGAGGTTCATGGGGATTGGTTGGTAATAACCGCATTGGTGCTTATCAATACATGCAGACCGTGTCTGTAAAGAACGGTATCAGTTTTGGCGACAAGCTGGCGCAGACGGCTGAATTCGCTTCTACAAACCTGATCTCAAATGGGAAACTACCCGTATGGCTAATATCGGCTTCGAATTGGGATTGTTGAATAATGATTTGAATATTACTTTTGATTGCTTCAATAATCGTACAAAAGATATTTTGGTGAATTTACCGGTTCCCGGATTGTTTGGTAATGGTGCCCCGATTCAAAACGCTGGTAAGGTAGAGACGAGAGGATGGGAATTATCAGTAAGTTATCGTTTGAAGACCGGTCCGGTAGTGCATAACTTCGCCGGAAATATTTCGGATAGCTTTAATGAAGTAATAGATACACGCGGTACGGAAATTATCGGTGGCTCGGATGTACAGACAATTATCAAGGAAGGTTATCCGTTGTACTCTTACTATGCATATCGTTCGGATGGATTTTTCCAGAATGAGGAAGAATGTCAGAAAGGACCGCACTTGGAAGGTATTACACCGAAACCGGGAGATATTCGTTATTTGGATAAGAACGGCGATGGTGTGATTAAACCGGACGATGACCGTTTTATTGTTGGTAATGACTTCCCAAGATATACTTTCGGCTTCACCTATGGTTTGGAATATAAAGGTTTTGATTTCTCGATGATGTGGCAAGGAGTAGGAAAACGTAACAAGTGGATGCGTGGTGAATCTGTAGAGGCTTTCCATAATAACAATGAAGGTCCTGTAATGGATTTCCATCAAGATCGCTGGACTCCGAATAATCCGGATGCTACTTATCCCCGTCTGACAATGGGTGCGGAATCTGCTAATAATGCAGCGAAATCAGATTTCTGGATTCAGGATGCTAAATACTTGCGTTTGAAAAATGCGCAGATTGGATATACTTTCTCGCAACAATGGATGAAAAAACTCTATGTCAAGAATTTAAGAATCTTTGCCAGTGTGCAGAATCCGTTGACTTTCACAAAGATGAAAGGCGGATGGGACCCGGAATATACCGGAGACGGCAGTGGTCGTTCTTATCCTGTGGCAAGAGTATATTCATTTGGACTTAATGTTAAATTTTAAACTGTACCGTGATGAAAACAACTATAAAGAATTTGATTTTATCTGCTGTCTTGGTAGTGGGCGGTGCCTCTTGTGTTGACTTGGATACGGCACCGTATGACAGAGAAACGGACTTGACTTATTGGGAAGAGGATCCTGAAGCAGCTGTCAAGGCGTTGAATACTTGCTATACCTATTTGGGAAATATGGACGAACAGCTTTATTGTGAAGCAATGACGGACAATGCTTATACCAAGCAACCGAACGATGCTACACAGAATATCGGTAATGGTTCATATTCTACAGCAGACCCTTACGTGAAAAAGGTTTGGGACGGACGTTATACGGGGATTCGTATGTGTAATGAACTATTGGAGAATATTGATCGCGTACCGGATTTGGATCCTGAATTGAAGAAACGTTATATTGGCGAGGCAAAAGTGCTTCGTGCTTATAATTATTATGAGTTGTATACGAAATTCGGAGATGTTCCTTATACTACCAAAGTGCTTTCTATTAAAGAAAGTATGTCTATTGCACGTACGGCCAAAGCCACTGTAATAGCAAATGTTTTGGCCGATCTGGATGAAGTGATTAATGGTAACTATTTGCCGACTTCTTATGATGCGGATAATAAAGGTCGGATTACCCGTTGGGCGGCAATGGCGATTAAAGCTAAAATCTATTTGTTTGAAGGTAATTGGACGCAAGTGAAAAATATCACTTCTACCATTATGACAGAGGGAGGCTTTAAACTCTTTGGAAGTTATGCAGGATTGTTTGAGATCGCTAATGAATACAACTCTGAAGTAATTTTGGATGCACAGTATCGTCCGACCAGTCGTGAACATCAGATGATGTATGTTTTCCTGCCGCCCACTTTGGGTGGATATTCCCAGCTTTCTCCTTTGCAGGAGTTGGTAGACAGTTATATTATGCTGGATGGAAAAACAATTAAGGAAACAGGAACATCGTTTGATGAAAGTCATCCGTATGCTAATCGTGACCCACGTTTGAAGGCAACGGTGATGTACACTGGAAACTCATATACGTTGGCCGACGGAACAGAAGTTGTTATCAACTGTGAGAAAGGTGAAGGCAAAGATGGTTATGGGGTAGGTTCAGACTGTTCGGCTACCGGTTACTATATTAAGAAATATTGGGATAACACTTATCGTGCTACTCTTTATTCTGGTTTGAATCCGATTCTGATTCGTTATGCTGATATTTTATTGATGAATGCGGAAGCATTGGCAGAATTAGGAGAACTGGATAAGACGGCTTGGGATGCAACTATTAAACCAATTCGTGATAGGGCCGGATTTACACTTGCTTCAGCACTGGAATTCCCGGAAGGAGCTTCTAAAGATAAACTGATTGAGATTGTACGAAACGAACGTCGTTCGGAATTGGCATTGGAAGGACATCGCCATAAAGATATTATCCGTTGGAGAATTGCGGACAATGTATTGAATGGATGGTGTCACGGATTAAAGACAAATGATGTGGTAGGTACGGATGATGGATACGTTCGGGTTGAAAACAGAACCTTTAATGCAAATAAACATTATTTGTGGCCTATACCACAGGCTGAACGTGACTTGAATGGTAATTTGGAGCAGAATCCGAATTGGTAATTGGTTAAAACGACTCAAAAAGGAATGATTATGAAAAAGATATTATGGATATGTTCAGTACTTCTGGCAATGGTTTCATGTCAGGAAGATTATGAATTGAACACGGATTTTGCAGTCCCTACAGAATTAAGTTCCCCTGCTTCTATCCAGTTGAATGTGTCATCTCCAACGCCTGTTGTGTTGTCGTGGTCAGGAGGTGGTGCGGCAGATGGCGGAATTGTATTGTACGAGGTGCTGTTTGATAAGGCAGACGGTGATTTTTCAAAGCCGCTGGCTACGGTGAAAAGTGATTTGGGAGCTGCGACCAGTTTGTCAATCACTCATGCAGCTATTAATACGATTGCCAGAAATGCAGGCATTTATCCTTTGGAAACCGGAGATATAAAATGGACGGTAAATGCTTCGAAAGGTGGAGTGGTGAAGAGAACCGACAAGGTGGCTACCATCACAGTAACTCGTGGAGAGGGAATTGATAATATTCCGGCTGAATTGTATTTATATGGTTCGGCTACGGAGAACAGTGGACAGGGGGGAATTCCGTTCCGTTGTGTAGAAGAGGGCGTTTTCCAGATTTATACGAAGTTATCTGCAGGAAATATATCATTTAAGTCTGCTACTACAGGTGAAACATTCAGCTATTATATTGATGATAGCTCGAAGTTAAGAGAAGGGGAGGGCGAAACGGCAGTCGCTGCTTCCGAAGAAGTAACCCGTCTGACTGTGAACTTTAATACAATGGCAATGACCACGGAAAAAATCGGTTCTTCTGTTCGTTGTATTTGGGGAGCAACATTTGGAGATATAGCTGTATTAGAGTATGCGGGTGATGGTAAATTTGTGGGAGAGGGTGATATCCGATTCCTTGATCCGTCCAAACCGGAAACCGGTGCTCCTGATTGGTTAAGTTGGATAGAAGAACGTTACTACTTTTTAGCAAAAGTAAATGGTGGTGATATGTGTTGGGGTAGAGGTGATGGCGTGAGTGCGAACGTCCGGTAGGTGGAGAACCTGCTTCTTTCTATGCTTTGTATGAATTCCAATGGAGTCAGTGGGATCATCTTTGGAAAATGAAAGGTAGTCTGGATTATACGCATGCGACTATCACTATCGATACGAATTCGGATGGATTGATGATACATACATTTACTAATGTGACTCCGATTAATTAATAAAACTAAGTTATGAAAAAGATAAAGACTATTTTAGCTATTCTTCCGGCACTATTATTCTCCTGTGCCGGAGATGACGTAGAGAAATATATCCCGCCTACACCGATTGCTCCGTCAGAACCCGGAGAGGAGGTCGTTTATCATAAACGTGCCAAAGAGCAGTTTGACTTGATTAATCAGTGCTACCGGATCAATAGTGGGGCAACAGAAGGACTGTATAATGAAAATTATCCTAAGAAAGACGGGGATAATTCCGCTTCTTTCTTGTGGCCGTATGACGGACTGGTTTCCGGAGCAGCAGCTTTGCATGCCTTAGGTTATGATGTGAATTATGCAGATATGGTAGACCAGTTTGAAGTTTATTATCGTACTCCTAGTGGAACTGTGGGTGGTTATGGTTCTCAAACCAATGGTACTACCGGTAGTGGAACACGTTTTTATGATGATAATTCTATTGTGGGGATTGACTGGTAGAGGCTTTTAATTTGCTAAATAATCAAGATTATTTAACGAAAGCTAAAAGAATCGTTGAGTTCCTGCAAGCTGGTGAAGATGATATGTTTGGAGGAGGTCTTTGGTGGAATGAGGACCAGAAAGGACAGCAGGGAGTTGGTGATTCGAATAAACCGACATGCGCTAATGGATATGCAACGCTATTCTTGCTTGAATATTATTCTGTATGTCCTCAAGAGGAAAAAGCGGATGTGTTGGCTCTGGCAAAACGTTTATATGCTTGGACGTTGACTAACTTGCGTGATCCGGAGGATGGCTGTTACTGGAATGATAAACAAGCAGACGGATCCATTAATAAAACAAAATGGACTTACAATACAGGTGTAATGATTTCTAACGGAGTCCGTCTATACAAAATAACAGGTGAGCAGACTTATCTGGACAGTGCCATTGCTTCTTCCGAAGGTGCGTATAATTATTTTGTACGTCCGCTTAATGGGTTGGCGTTGGCTTATCCTGATCATGACCCTTGGTTTACAACCAAATTAGTTCGTGCATTTATTGATATTGAACCTTATTACAAAAATGCAGGCAATTATATCAAAACATTCATCAACTTCCTGGATTATGCATACGAAAATGCCCGTTTATCAAACGGACTGTTCTATGAAGACTGGACAGGAGCAACTCCAAAACGTGCTGAACAGTTGTTGATGCAGGATGCTGCGCTTGAATCTTTGGGAATGATTGCTTTGTACAAAGGAGAAACAGTGACAGAGGAATAGGATATGAATAGTAAAATTAGAAATATAGTTTTATTTGTATCGACGGTATTCGTGCTTCTTTCTTGTGCCGGAGAATCAAAAACGACTCCGAATAAAGATAAGGCAGAAGAAATGTTTCAGCGTGTTTGGGAACTCTACCGGGTTCCCAAATACGGCCTCTTCTCTGAATATTACCCAAGCAGTCATCGTCCTGATCTGACTTATTTTAATGATTCCACCCGGCAAGCGCAGGAAGTTTCTTATCTGTGGCCTATGAGTGGTGTCTTTTCTTCGGCAGTGTTGATGGCTGCTATCGAACCGGAGAAATATACGGTTTATGTCGATTCGATGGTGATGGCAATGGAGCGTTACTATGATACAACGCGTGTTCCTTTTGGTTATCAGGCTTACCCTGTTCAGTTTGGAAAGGTAGACCGCTATTATGATGACAATGGTTTGGTGGGGATTGATTATATTGATTCTTATCTGGTAACTAAAAATTCTCATTATCTGGAGAAAGCGAAACAGGTATTGACCTTTATTTTAAGTGGCTGGGATGAGAACTTTGAAGGAGCTGTTTCCTGGCTGGAAGGAGTGAAAGATCAGAAACCTGCCTGTTCTAACGGAAAAGCGATGGTGTTGGCTTTAAAACTTTATGAAGCAACTAAAGATGAGTATTATCTGGAGGTGGGAAAGAAGTTCTATCATTGGATTGATAAATATCTGAAAGATCCGGAAAGAGGAGTCGTTTGGAATTCATGGTTAACAACGACTTCGGCAGTATGCCCGGATTTGTATACTTACAATACAGGTACTTTATTACAAGCAGCTGTAGCTTTATATAATTATACGGGTGAGCAGGCGTATCTGGATAATGCTAAATTTCTGGCAGAAGGAAGTTACAAAGTGTTTTTTAAGTATACGGAAGACGGTATTCCTTATATTGCAGATTTGCCTTGGTTTAATTTGGTTTTGTTTAGAGGTTATCACGATCTGTACAATGTTACGGGGGATTCAAAATATGTGGATACGATGATAAAAGGACTGGATTATGCTTGGGAGCATGCACGTGACCAGGCGGGACTGATGTATCATGACTGGACAGGGCGGACTGATGAAAAACGTAAGCCGAAATGGTTATTGGATGCTTCGTGTGTACCGGAGTATTATGCACGTGTGGCGATGATTAAAGGAGAAGTTACAAACAGAAAAAATAAATAAATGATGAAATTAAAATGGATAGGCAGCTTGTTGATTTTGGCAGGTGTTGTTGGGTGCAAAACACCTGATCGTCCCAATTTGGTAGAATATGTAAATCCTAATATCGGAACTGTACATAGTCGTTGGTTTTTCTATACTCCGGCTGCGGAGCCTTTCGGCTTGGCTAAGTTAGGTGCATCTACAAACGGTACGTATGGAAACAATCAAGGTTGGGAGGCCGTAGGTTATGAAGACGGTCATACTTCTATTGATGGCTTTCCTTGTCTGCATGAGTTTCAGATAGGTGGCATTGCATTAATGCCTGTAACGGGAGAAGTAAAAACAAACCCCGGAAAACAGGAAGATCCCGATAAAGGTTTCCGTTCCTGTTTTGATAAGAAAGATGAAACGGCTCGTCCGGGATATTACTCTGTATTATTAAAGGATTATCAGGTAAAGGCAGAACTTACCGCTACGGCTCGTGTCGGATTTCAGCGGTATACATTTCCCGAGTCGGAGAATGCCCATATTTTGTTTAATATAGGTAATCGTCAGGGAGAAAGTGGAGCAGTGCGTGATGCGTATATCAAACAGATAGATGAAAATACAATTGAAGGTTACGTGATTACGGAACCGGAATACGTGAAGAAATATCAGGCAGGCGCTTCCGTTGCCATGTATTTTTATGCTAAATTGGATCGTGCGCCGGAATCTGTCGAGGTATTCTATCAGGATAGTGCTTTAACGGCTCGTAACGAAATAAAAGGGCCCGGGGCTATCATGTGTCTGAATTATAAAACAAAGAAAGATGAAGTAGTCAATGTAAAAATAGGTCTGTCGTATACTTCCATCGAAAATGCCAAAGTGAATTTGGAATCAGAAGCGAAAGACCTTACTTTGATGAGGCTATGAAAGCGACCACAGATAAATGGAATGAGTCTTTGAGCCGCATATTGGTTTCCGGTGGTACGGAAGATAGCAAAATCAAATTTTACACTGGGTTGTATCATGCATTATTAGGTAGAGGACTCGCGAGTGATGTGAACGGGGCTTATCCTAAAAATGACGGTACTATCGGTCAGATACCTTTAAATAAAGATGGCAAACCGGAACATAATCATTATAATACGGATGCGGTTTGGGGAGCTTACTGGAATCTTACTTCTCTTTGGGCATTGGCATATCCGGAATATTATAATGACTTTGTAAACAGTCAGTTGCTGGTGTATAAAGATGCTGGTTGGCTGGGTGATGGTATTGCAACCAGTAAGTATGTTTCCGGGGTAGGAACCAACATGGTGAGTATCACTCTGGCAGGTGCTTATAACAGTGGAATTCGCAATTTTGATGTGGAAACAGCTTATCAGGCAGCATTGAAGAATGAACTGGGCTGGGAAGGACGTATTGAAGGTGCGGGCAAAATGGACGTAAAACAGTTTGTTGAAAAAGGTTATGTGCCTTATGAGAATAGTGTTCATTTCGGCACCCATCCGGAAGGTTCCAGTTTCTCCGTATCTCATACATTGGAATATAGTTTTAGTGCTTATGCGGTGGCTCAATGGGCAAAAGCCTTGGGACGTACGGAGGATTATAAACGTTTGATGGAACTTTCTGCCGGTTGGGAGAAGTTATTCGATGATTCGTTGAAGATGATTCGTCCGAGAGTGCCTAGTGGTGAGTTCATTGATAACTTTAATCCATTGGAATCATGGAGAGGATTTCAGGAAGGAAACGCGATGCAATATACTTTCTTTGTTCCACAAAATCCGGCTCGTTTGATTGAAAAGGTTGGAAAGGATGAATTTAACAACCGGTTGGATTCTATCTTTACGGAAGCTCGTAAGTCGATCTTTGGCGGTGGAAAGGTTGTAAATGCCTTCTCGGGTTTACAGAGCCCTTATAATCATGGAAATCAGCCTAGTCTTCATATTTCCTGGTTATTCAATTTTTCCGGTAAACCTTACTTGACACAGAAATGGACGCGTTTGATTTGTGATGAGTTTTACGGAACAAACGGAGAGCATGGTTATGGCTACGGTCAGGATGAAGATCAGGGACAGTTGGGAGCTTGGTATGTGATGGCGGCAATGGGATTGTTCGATGTACAGGGCGGTTCTTGTGAACGGCCGACTTTCCAGATTGGCAGTCCGTTGTTTGATAAGATTGAAATCAAACTTAGCCCGATGAATGCGACGGGAAAAACGTTTGTGATTGAAACGACTGGTAATATACCGGATGCCTATTATGTACAGTCTGCTACGTTGAACGGTAAACCGCTGGAACAATGTTGGATGTACCGGGATGAACTCTATAAAGGTGGAACATTGAAACTCACAATGGGTAATCAACCGAATGAAAAATGGGGAGTGGAAAATCCGCCTCATTGTTCTGAATAAACAGCTTATTTTCCTCGGTGCCGATGTTGCTTGACATGGTGTCGGGGACTCTACATTTTATAATATAGTGAGTTAAATATGAAAACACAAAACTCTATTTATGCCGCCCTTCCCGTTCTTTTCGGGTTCTTTGTAATGGGCTTCTGTGATATAGTCGGCATTTCGTCCGATTATGTTCAACGTACTTTCAACTGGTCTCCTGTGATGACGGGATTTGTTCCTTCATTAGTATTTATCTGGTTCCTGTTTTTGAGTATTCCTATTGGAAATCAGATGAACAAATGGGGACGTAAAAATACAGTTCTGCTTAGTATGGGAATAACGGTAGTGGGTATGTTATTACCATTGATCGTTTATAATAGCGCGACTTGTATGATAGCTTATGCTCTTTTGGGAATTGGTAACGCTATTCTGCAAGTTTCACTGAATCCGTTGTTAAGTAATGTGGTAACCAGTCAACGTTTATTGACTAGTAGCTTGACGGCAGGGCAAGTAATCAAAGCTGTGTCTTCTCTTGTTGGGCCGGAGATTGTATTGTTGGCTGTAGCTCACTTTGGAGACGACAAATGGTATTATTGCTTCCCGATATTAGGTTTTATTACATTATTATCCGCTGTTTGGCTGATGGCTACCCCTGTTAAGCGAGAAGATTCCAGTGCTGCAACCCAACAACTTTCTATCAGTGATACTTTTTCTTTGTTGAAGGATAAAACGATTCTGTTGTTATTTTTGGGTATCTTCTTTATTGTGGGGGTAGATGTTGCCACTAACTTTATCAGCTCTAAGCTGATGGCAGAACGTTTTGACTGGACGACAGAACAAGTGAAGTTTGCTCCACAAGTTTATTTTTTAAGTCGTACGGTAGGTGCTTTATTGGGTGCTTTCTTGTTGGCCCGTATCGCTGAAATAAAATATTTCCGTGTGAATATTGTTGCCTGTATTTTCTCTTTGCTTATTCTGGCTTTTGTGAAAAACGATATGGTAAATCTGATTTGTATCGGTGCTGTCGGTTTCTTTGCGTCATCCGTATTTTCTATCATTTATTCGATGGCTTTGCAGGCAAGACCGGAAAAAGCAAATCAAATTTCAGGGTTGATGATTACTGCTGTTGCCGGTGGCGGAGTAGTTACTCCAGTTATTGGGTTTGCGATTGGAACAGTAGGTGTTATCGGAGGCGTTTTTGTCACTTTAGCTTGTGTGTTTTATTTGACTTATTGTGCTTTTGGAGTGAAAACAGCCAAAGCATAGTTTTATTGAGAGGAGGAAGCTATCTTTGCCCGAATCCTGCTCAATGACATGGAGGTTCTTAGACGGAGAAGTTGCTTTCTCCGTCTGAAGTAAACTTTTGTTTTTATTTGATGATTATCTTCATAGCTTGTGCATCAAATGTCACAGACTCGTTCCGGAATAGTCTTTCTATATGTCCGCTCGTTATCATCTCATTTGTGGGGAGACTATACAATTGTGGGTTGTCAATCAGCATGATCGTGTCGCAGAGAGACAGGGCAATGTCCAGGTCGTGTGTGGAAAACAGGATACATTTTCCTTCCGTTTGCGCGAGTTTTTTCAGTAGCAGACAGAGTTCGTAGCGATTAGGTAAATCCAGAAAAGCAGTAGGCTCATCAAGAAGAATGATAGGTGTGTCTTGTGCAAGTGCGCGTGCTATCATGATTCGTTGGCATTCTCCGTCGGACATCTTATCCATTGTCTTTTCTGCATAATCGGACATTCCTACCAGGTGCATGGCAGTAACCACTCTTTTCTCATCTTCCGCCTGTAACTGTCCGATCCAGTTGGTATAAGGAGCACGTCCCAATGCGACTACATCCTTACAACGCAGGTTGGCGATGCGTACTTTGTCGGTAGTTACAAAACTAATCTTTCGGGCTAATTTCTCCGGTTTCAGTGAAGCGATGTTTTTCCCATGCAGGATGATTTCTCCGTTTTTAGGTGTTTCCAACCCCATGATGGCACGGAGAAGCGTGCTTTTTCCTGTACCATTCCGTCCGAGCAGTGCGACAAGTTGCCCACCCGTGATATGGGTGGAAACTTTCTCCAGCAATATACGTTGTTCGTATCCTAATGTCAGATCTTTTAGTTGAATCATTTGAATATACGCAAGTTTTTACCTATTACCCATAAAATAACCGGAACACCCAATAGCGCAGTGATGCAATTCACCGGCAACAGAAACTTCTTGGCTATGATGTCACAAATCAGCATCCCGATCAACCTGTCAGCATTGTACCTGGCATCAATATCCGGTGATTGGCGTTGTCAAACAGAATCCGTGTGATATGTGGGATAGCCAGCCCGATGAATCCTACCGGACCGCAAAAGGCTGTGACCGTTCCTGTCAGTAACGCTGTAGATATAAAAATAAGCGTTCTTGAGCGCTTGATATTCATTCCCATGGTGCGTGCGTAATTTTCACCAAGCAACAACAGATTCAGTGATTTGATGCAGGCGATGGATAGTAGTAATCCTATGCATATTACTGGTAGCATAATCGTTAATTGCCCTGTCGTGATGTGGCTAAGTGAGCCCAAAGACCAGAGTGTGAACATTTTCAGTTGTTCTGCAGAACTTAGGTATTGTAATATCTGGATGATAGCTCCCGCCACATAACCTATCATGACTCCCATAATCAGTACACCTAATATATTCTTTACTTTTCGACTGATGATGGCTACTCCTAGCAGTATGGCGGAAGTCCCTATCCACCCCGAACCTACAATACCGACTGATTGCAGAAAGGGAAAATCTGTCCAACCGAGAAGCGGGGCGCCTAGTATAAACAATGCCACTCCAAGACCCGCCCCGGAGCTTACTCCCAACAGGTAAGGATCTGCCAGCGGATTCTGGAAAATTGTCTGCATTTGCAGACCGCTAACTGAAAGCGCTATACCTATCAATGCAGCCACTATGACGCGGATAAAGCGGATGGAGAGAATTATATTGCGGGTGGTTTCGTCACATTCACCTCCGGTGAGTACTGCTCCTATCTTTGATATAGGGATGAAAGTATCTCCTGTTGCCATATCTACTAATAGTAACAGAATGGCAACTATTCCTAATGCGGTGAATAATAGAGCGGTACGTCTGCGGGATTGTTTCATTCCAGGTGTCTGTAATAATAAGGTGAATCGGAAACGAGTTCCGGATGGAAAATATGAATCAGATCACGCAACACCACATCAGGACGAACAACTGCTGATTCCCAATAATCATTGCCTCCTGTCGATGTCAGTCGCAGGTTATTGTTGTAGACTGTCTTTTCCCGGACGGCTTTAGCATCTGCAAATTTAGGATTGACAGCTTTTAATTCATCTAATGTGGTGACCGAACCTACATTGATCCAATAATCTGCCTTTTGTATCAGTCCGTAGGCTGTTTCCAAGCCGATAGGAGTTGAACTGTTGGAATTGTTCTCTTTGTAAATGTAGTCTGCTCCAGCGTCTGCGATTAATTGTGCCATGTAGCTTTGAGTGGAAGGCATTACCCAACTGTCGTTCCACGGAGTGTTGAACATGACGGTAGGGTGTTGGCTGATGGAGTCGGTGAGAGCTTTTAAAGCATAGTAGCGTTTCGGGATTTCCCGGAACACCTCAATCCCTTTCTCCCGGTTATCAATCAATTCGGAAAGAACAACCATCCACTCGGCTTTTCCTAGTGGAGATTCTTCCAGATATTCTCCCATATATATATAAGGTATGGCTAATTCTTTCAGTTTATCTGTAACAGCTGTTTGAGCATCACCAATGCCATATAATAGTACGACGTCCGGCTTTAATCCCAGCAACAACTCATAATTCATTTCCGCTCCCATATCTTTGATTGAATCTTTGTGGGCGAGAATGTAGGGATTAGACACGTAATTGATGCCGGATACTCCGACAATACGTTTGAGTTCTCCCAATGCATCGAGCATGGCGATGTAGGAAGAAGACATACATACGATATTTCTGGCTCCGGCAGGAATGACAGGACCATTAAAACCTGCAGGAGCTTGCTCTCCGTTGCGCGAAATGAAATAGGACATTTTCACGTCCTGTGCTCCTTGCCATGGATTGGAAACTTGAATGAGGGTACTGGCCGCATTGTCTGCCCCAGGATTTTAAATCCGGAAGCGTATTCGGGAGTATATATATCCTGATTGAATCTCTCCAGAGATGTTTTATTACGTGATATACAGCTTGCCAAAAAGAAGAGGCATAGTAGCGCGATGGTTAAGATTGGAGATTTCACTTTTATACAGATTTTAATTAGAAAAAAGATTAGTGGATGCTCTCGAGTGGCAAAGATAGGACTAATTATTAGTTTGTTTTTATTTTCATTAGAATTTTCTTCTGATTTGTTTCTATTTGATGTATCTTTGCCGCAGAAATTTTGGTGTCATTCGTCCGATGCTACGGAAGAATGGTGAAAAGGGAATCAGGTGTAAATCCTGAACAGACCCGCTGCTGTAAGCTCCGCCAGAAGTTTTCCTACAATACTCAAATCCACTGTCTCGCTTTGGAGAGATGGGAAGGGCGTTAGGAAAATGGAGTAAGTCAGAAGACCTGCCAAAATTGAATTCTTGAAACTTTCCGGGATTAGAGTTTGAAGAGTGCAGTTTTTAATTCAAAATACATCTTTAATTGCTGATGTGAAGTTTCAGAAAGGAGAAATATGCCTTTTTGAATGTACCATTATACGGGGGAGAAGTACGTATATTGGTTTGAGTATGTAGAAAATTGCATCCTTGCTGTAACCTTATGAAAGTTTATTATTTAAATTAATAAACAGGAGGATTATGTTCAGGCAGATTCATTTTAGAGTATTTTGGATAGGATGCTTTTCGAGCATGTTTTTATTACTATCAGCACAAAGTAAACTGGATAGCTTACACCATCTTCATGAAGTAGTAATTACTGCTAAAATTAATAAGGAAGTGATTCCGGTACAGTCTTTATCTGGTGATAAGTTAGAAAAATTAGCCGTACATTCGGTTGCAGATGCCATACGCTATTTTTCGGGAGTGCAAATAAAGGATTACGGTGGAATAGGAGGATTGAAGACCGTAAATATCCGAAGTATGGGGACGAATCATGTCGGAGTGTTCTATGATGGCATTGAATTGGGGAATGCACAGAATGGAGTGATTGATTTGGGACGCTTTTCTTTGGATAATATGGAGGCCGTTACTTTATATAATGGGCAGAAAAGTGCTATTTTCCAGCCGGCGAAAGATTTCGGTTCTGCCGGTTCTATTTATCTTCAGTCGAGAACGCCTGTTTTTCAGGCGAATAAGGCTTATCATGTAAAAGCTGCTTTTAAAACAGGTTCCTTTGGCGTTGTCAATCCATCTCTACTTTGGGAACAGAAACTAAGTGAGAATGTAAGTGCGTCACTTAGTACTGAATATATGTATACCACCGGAAAGTATAAATTTACTTATGCAGTAGCTGGGGGATACGATACTACGGCAGTCCGCCGTAATGGCGATGTGAATGCTTTACGCACGGAAGGTGGTTTATATGGTAAAATAAAAGGCGGTTACTGGCGCACAAAAGCTTATTTTTATAATTCAGAACGTGGGTATCCCGGTGCTGTTGTGCGGAATCGTTTTTCACATGAAGATCGCCAATGGGATACCAATTTCTTTCTTCAGTCTTCTTTTAAGAAAGATTTTGGTGAAGCATATAGTCTGTTGTTGAATACCAAATATGCATATGATTATTTACACTATTTGGCAGATCCCAGAAAAGAGGAGGCTACTATGTATGTAAATAATACATATCGTCAACAGGAGGTTTACTTGTCAATGGCTAATAGAGTCACTGTTCTTCCTTTTTGGGATATAAATCTTTCAGTGGACTACCAGTGGAATAAGTTGAATGCCAATCTGACTGATTTCCCTTATCCACGGCGAAATACGACGTTGGTGGCAGCGGCTACCTCTTTGCATTTTGATCGTTTTAAGTTTCAGGCTAGTGTCTTGGGAACTTTCGTGCATGAGAACGTTGCTTCGGATACTACTTCAGCTGGGAATAAAATGGAATTTACTCCTACTGCCATCGCTTCCTATAAACCTTTCAAGAATATTGATTTTAATTTGCGTGCCTTTTATAAGCGGATATTTCGTATGCCGACTTTAAATGATTTGTATTATACATTCATAGGAAATATCAAATTAAAACCAGAATATACAAATCAGTATAATATTGGATTCACTTATCAGAAGTTATTTACCGGAACATGGTTGCAAGCCTTGAATGTTCAGTTGGATGCATATTATAATGAAGTGGAAAATAAAATAATAGCTACTCCTACCAATAATTTCTTTCGTTGGACAATGATTAATTTGGGGCTTGTTGAAATAAAAGGAGTGGATGTTGTTTTACAAGGAGGCTGGAAATTAGGTGATAATTGGACCTTTGACAGCCGCTTATCATATACTTATCAGAAAGCACAGGATTTTACTGATAAGTTGGATGAGGATACATATGGAGGACAAATATCGTATATACCTTGGCATAGTGGCTCGGCTATACTAAATGCTGAATATAAATCATGGGAACTAAACTATAGTTTTATATATATAGGTGAGCGCTATGGTATTTCGGCCAATACTCCGCATAATTATTATCTTCCCTGGTATACAAGTGACGTGTCTCTGGCAAAGAAATTCAATTGGAAAAAGAAGGATTTCAAGTTGGCTTTGGAAGTCAATAATATTTTAAATCAACAATATGAAGTGGTGAGGGCTTATCCGATGCCAGGAACTAACTTTAAATTCATTTTAAACTTAACTATATGATTGTGAATAATATTTTTTCACGCATCTTGTTTGGAATATTAGCAAGTTGCTGTTTGCTGGCTTGTCGGGGGGAGCTTCCGGTTTTACCGTCTGATGAGATAGAAGTCGGTAAGGATCCTTTAGGGGGTGTTCATATTAAAGGAATGTATCTTCTCAATGAAGGAAATATGGGTAGTAATAAGTGTACACTTGATTTTATGACAGTACTACCGGTAAGTATCATCGTAATATTTATGCTGAACGGAATCCATCTGTAGTGAAGGAGCTGGGAGATGTTGGAAATGATTTGCAGATTTATGGAGACAAGTTGTATGCTGTAATCAATTGTTCCAATTTTATAGAGGTGATGGATGTGGAAACTGCACAACATTTGGGGCAAATAGATGTGGTTAATTGCCGTTATATCACTTTTAGTAATGGAAAGGCGTATGTCAGTTCGTACGCGGGGCCTGTTGGGATAGATCCCAATGCGCGTCCGGGAAAAGTGGTTGAAGTGGATACGACAAATTTAGCTATCACCCGTGAAGTGGTAGTCGGTTATCAACCGGAAGAGATGGTGATAAAGGATGGAAAACTTTATGTTGCCAATTCTGGCGGATATCGTTTCCCTGATTATGACCGGACTGTATCGGTTATTGATTTGAAGACTTTTCAGGTTATTAAAACAATTGATGTAGCTATTAATCTTCACCATATGAAGTTGGATCGTTATGGACGTATATATGTTAGCTCGCGAGGGGATTATTATGGAACCGGATCAAATGTCTTTGTTATAGATACTCAAACGGATTGTGTGACAGGAAGCTTGGGTATTGCCGCGAGTGAAATGTGTTTAAGTGGGGACTCTATTTACATGACTAGTGTAGAATGGAGTTACGTTACAGAAAGTAATACAATTACTTATGCTCTCTATGACGTGAAACAAAATAAAATGGTCTCTCGCAATTTTATAACCGATGGAACAGAGGCGGAAATAGCAATTCCGTATGGGGTGACTGTGAACCCGGAGACGAAAGAAATATTTGTAACAGATGCAAAAAGTTATGTTGTGCCTGGTTATCTCTATTGTTTTAGTCCTGAAGGAAAGAAAAGATGGAAAGTCAGGGCAGGCGATATACCGGCTCATTTTGCTTTTACAACAAAAACATTTCAATAACTAACTGATATTTAATAAAAATGGACAAAAAGATTTTAAGACTAACATTAGTCATTGCAGTTTCTTTATTTTGGGGAACTGCATTTACAGGGTGTAGTGATGAAGAAGATACTCCGGCGGCTTATCAACTAAAGAAGGAGGATATTCGTGTATCACAACCGGAGGGTGGTTTTGCGGTTGTGATAGATCAACTACTAAAAGTGCAGGTTGAAAGTGAATCAGACGAAGGAATCTCTTATGTGTGGTTGTTGGATGGTACTGAAATTGCTCAGACGAAAAGCTTGGAGTATATGTTTGAAGAGGTGGGAGAATACGAATTGACATTACGTGTGTCACAGGGAGAGAGTCGTTTTGATTATCCCTTTACGGTTACTGTAACTTTTGAAAACATAGAACCTGCTCCTGAAGGAGCGACAGCTTATGTTACTAAAGTTTTTGATTTTGTTCCGGCTGTCGGACAATTTACTAATACATTGCCGGTATATAAAGAAGGTGATACACAGGAGGCTATGAATGAAAAAGTATTGGCAGCCATTGGCAATAATAAAAAAGGGATGATTTCGTTAGGGGGATTCGGAGGATATGTTGTAGTCGGTTTTGACCATACGATAACCAATGTTACTGGGAAACGTGATTTTCGGGTACTTGGCAATGCTTTTTATTCTGCGGCTAATCCAGACTCTGGCGCGCCAGAAGGAGGAAGTTGTGAACCGGGAGTTATCATGGTGGCTTATGATAAAAATCAGAATGGGAGACCGGATGATGATGAATGGTATGAAATTGCTGGTAGTGCTCATGAAGATGCTACATTAGAATTATGGTATGATAAGGCTGTTGCTGCCGGGAATGATGTGAAGACTTATCGAAATTATGAAATTACTTACTATCGGCCGGAAAAAGAACCGACAACTGCGGAAGAAAGAGAAATGTATATTCGCTGGGAAGATAACCAGGGAAAATCTGGATATAAAGTGAAGAATACATTTCATAATCAATGCTATTACCCGGAATGGATAAAGGAAGATAAAGTAACATTTAAGGAACTTGTTTGCCTCAAAATGCTGTTGATGAGAGTGGACAAGGAAGTTATTTTGTTTTGTATAAATTCCGATATGGTTATGCTGATAATGAATTGAATAGTAAGGATGAATCTGCTATTGATATAGATTGGGCAGTAAATTCGAAAGGTCAAAAAGTACACCTGCAGGAGTCGATTTCATAAAGATATATACTGGTGTCAATCAGGAAAACGGTTGGCTGGGTGAATGTTCTACTGAAATATCAGGGGTTGAGGATTTACATGTTTTAGGAGTTGATATTGATGCTCGCAAATAAGCTAAGAAATAATTGAAAATAAAAGTAAGAATGAGAAAGTTTTTAGTATTGGCAACTGTTGCCTTGGGATTTGTTTTTACAGCGTGTGATGATGAAGATAATTTGAATTCGTCTGTATTAATCGGAAATAAGTCGGGAAGTAATGTGATAGTGCAATTAGATACCTTGTATCTGGATGCCCGGGCTGAAAATCTGTCCGGAACGATGGAGTATTTATGGACAGTAGATGGGAAAGAAGTCTCAACCGCTTCAACATATAAGTTTTCACAACCTAAGACTGGAGAGTATGTTATAGGGTTGACTGTGTCGGATGGCAATGGAGAAACTCTTCAAACGAATATAACTGCCAAGGTAGAAGGTCGGTTTGGAAAAGGAACTTTTATTTTGAATGAAGGAAATATGAGTAATGAAACCGGAACTTTGACCTTTGTGGATTCAAAAGGAACAGCGATGGATAGTGCATACTATCGGGTAAATCAAACTTTACTCGGTAATGTCTGCCAGGATTTGTTCATTAGTGATAGTAAAATTTATGTACTTTCTCAAAATGGAGCAAAGAATGGTGGCGAGGGATTACTGACTATTGCTAATGCGGATAATTTAGAGAAAGAAAGAATTTATGATAATGCTACTTTGTCTTGGCCTACTAATTTAGCGGTAATAAAAGAGGCTCTTTATATTCGTGATAATAAAGGTGTCTATATGCTAAATACTTCTACAGATGCTTTGACTTTTGTCGAGGGTACTGGCGGAGCCTTGAAAAATCGTATGGCTGTGGTTGGAGAAAAAGTTTTTGTGATGGGTAGTAAGAAGCTTTTTGTTATTCAGAATGGAACAGTTATACATACTATTCCTTTTGAAAGTGCCTTGTCTGGTATCGCGAAGGCATATGATGAAAACTTATGGGTATCATGTACAAATCCGGCAAGTATTAATAAAGTTAATCCTCTTGATTATACGGTTGAGTCTCATGCTTTAGATGTTAGTATTGGCGCCGGTTGGGGTGTTGCTCCTGCTTTTTCTGCGAAAGATGATATTGTTTATTTCAGTAATGCAGGCTTTAATCTGTATCGACATATTTTCTCTCAAAATAAGACGGAAAAAGTTGCTAATATCAAAGATTATGTAGAAGATGCCGGAACATATTACAATAGCTTAGGTGTTGATCCGGTAAGTGGAGAGGTTTATTTTGCGACTTTAAAGGGATTTTCAGAGTACAAAATAAATGATATTGCCATATTTGATTTTACTAAAACACCAGCTTTACAGGCTGACATTAAAAATAAGAATAGTTTTCCGGCAGGAGTTTTCTTTACGGAGAATTTTAAGTGATAGATTTAACTCTATAATCTATCATTTTTATTGATGAGGAACTTTCTCATTCAATCAAAAAATGTCCTTTTAAAAAGAGTCTGTTTTTTGATTGATGGGAAAGTCTTTTTGGGGATTATACTGTGACCTTATGTGATTGGAATGTAATTAGTTTTAATTAAATAAATAAAGTAGTATATTTTCAAGAAAACTCCTTAATTTTACCTCCACAATTTTGACTCAAATTAGAATATAGACTTATACTGCTATTGACATGAAAACTTGTAGACTATGTGGACTACTTTTGCTGTTACTTTGCATACATACTGTATTATATGCTCAACAAACAAGAACTGTCAAAGGCAGAGTGCAGACGTTGGAGTCTGGGAGTAATAAACGACAGCCTTTACCTTCGGCTAGTGTTATTGTTTTGCAAAAGAATGACTCTACTTTCATAAAAGGAATAACAAGCGATAAAAATGGTCGTTTTACTCTTAGTTACCAGTCGCAGAAGAAAAAACAATATCTGTTGAAAGTCTCTTTTATGGGAATGCAATCCGTATATCATGCATTGGGCGATTCGGCATTGGTAAATGTTGGTACACTTACATTGAAGGATGATGATATTCAGATTGGGGAAGTGGTAGTGACCGGGAAATTGCAAGAAGTAGTAATGGAAAGAGATACTACCGTTATCAATGCTGCTGCTTATAAAACTCCCGATGGAGCTTATTTGGAGGATTTAGTGAAGCGTGTTCCGGGATTGGTATATAATAAGAAAGATCAATCGCTGACATATAATGGGCAACCTATCAGTGAAATCAATGTGAATGGCGAAGCTTTTTTCTCCGGAGATAAAAAGACGGCACTCGAAAATTTGCCGGCAGATTTGATTAGTAAGTTGAAAGTGTACGATAAAAAATCAAAAGAAGAAGAATTTACCGGAATTAGTTCAGGAGAAAAGAAATATGTACTTGACTTGCAGACTAAGGATGAATTGAATAAAACCTGGCTGACGAATGCCACTGTGGGATATGGAAACAATCAAAAGAAGGATTTGGAAGGGCAGGTGAATTATTTTAGCAAAGATGGAGAAAATCTTTCTTTCATAGGACGTTCCACCAACCGATATCAGAATAGCACTTACAAGGATAATATTAATAATTCGGTGGGAATGAATATGACTCATAAATTCGGAAAGAAGTTTTCTTTGACCGGAAACATGAACTATAATCTCAATCGGAACGGAAATATTTCTTCCATGTATCAGGAGCAATATTTAACTGCTGGTAACCAATATTCTGCGTCCACTAATGAAGGTAACTCTAAAAGCCGGTCGTTCAATTCTAATATCATGGGTAGTTGGGAAGTGGATAAACGTACACGCATACATTTTAACGGTGGTTTCAGCTTTTCTCCTAACCGGAATGAAAGTAATAGCCAGAATGCTTCTTTTGACGCTCCTCCTAACGTCAATCATGAAAGCTTGTTCGATGATTTTGAATCGATTACCCAAGATATCAAAGTAAATCGTAGTGAAAACCGGTCGCGTTCGGAAGGGCAATCGAACCGTTATAATTGGATGATGGGGATTATGAGGCGGCTGAATGAAAAAGGTACAACTTTAGGATTGAACATTCAAAGTTCGGATTCTTGGGGGGATAATGAAAGTTTTTCGCTTTCAAAAACTACTTATTTCCGTCTCAAAGATAAGCAAGGCAACGATTCATTGCTTTATCGTAACCAGTATTTGAAGTCACCCCAGAAAAATAATTCGTGGCGGGTAGGGATTAACTTCACCCACCTATCGGTAAGAAAATGTATATTCGTGCAGCGTATAACTGGAACACTCATTATGAACGCGATAACCGCGACACTTATGAATTGTCTTCTTTGGCGAAGTCGGATGTTTTTGGTGAGTTGCCTCCTGACTATGAAAAGGGGTATGTAGATAGTTTGAGTAATCGAAGTCATAGTCGTACTAATGGACATGATCTGAATGTAGCTTCAATTACTCTGATGACACATGGATGGTGAATGCATCATTAGGGATTACTCCGCAAAGGCGAACCATTGAACGGAAAATGGGGAAACTGTATGCGGATACCACTGTGCATACTATCGACTTTCAGCCTATGATATGGCTGGCCTGGAAAAAGAAAGAGGCACGAATAACTTTCAATTATGACGGTAGAACCCGGCAACCTTCTTTATCGGACTTAATGCCACTTACAGATAATAGTAATCCATTATATATTACTCGAGGGAATCCGGATTTGAAGCAAATGTTTGCTCATAGTATGCGTATAAGCTTTCAACATTCTAAAAAAGGCATATCTGCGAATCTTGGAGGACAGTTGGAACAGAATAGCGTTACACAGGTAATGATATATGATGCACAGACTGGCGGACGTGAGACATATCCTGTTAATATAAACGGTAACTGGAATATGTATGGAAGTGCTAACTGGTGGAAACGTTTAGGACATTTCTCTTTACGGTTGGATATGAACGGTAATCATAGTAATCGTGTCAGCATGATTAATGAAGATAGAAGTCTTGAGCCGGTGAAAAGTACAACGCGTGACACTGGCTTGAATTGTGAAGCGAATGTTTCTTATCAGCCTGCCTGGGGAGGTATTGACTTCTCTACTTCCTGGAATTATCAGTATTCGCTCAACTCTGTGAATGATAACAATACATATACCCGTTATTATAATTTCCGTTTGGAAGGATATGTTGATCTTCCTTTGGGCATACAATTACGGACGGATGGGGCTTATACTTTCCGTAATGGTACGAATATCCGTAAAGGAGAAGATGATGAGATGTTATGGAATGCGAGTGCTACCTGGAGATTCTTGAAAAAGAAAGAAGCAGAACTGTCTGCTTATTGGGTAGACATTTTAGGAAAGAGGAAAAGTTATAACCGTATGGCAACTTCCGACGGCTTTTATGAGTATCGTACGCAGGAAATAAAAGGGTATTTCATCGTTACTTTCAAATATAACTTTCGTTTGATGATGTGATTTTTAGAAAAAAGTCGTATGTTTGCTATAGAACCATAAAACAAAATGTACTATGAGCGGTAATTATGTTATCAACATCGGTCGGCAACTAGGTAGCGGCGGAAAAGAAATAGGAGAGAAGTTGGCAGCCCGTTTGGGGATTGACTTCTACGATAAAGAATTGATTAATCTGGCTTCTGAAGAAAGCGGGTTGTGCAAAGAATTTTTTGAAAAAGCGGATGAGAAGCTTCGCAAGGTATTATTGGCGGATTGTTCGGCATGCGTTTTCCTTTTATCAGTGAAGGAGCTATGCCATGTAATAACTGTTTGAGTAATGATGCCCTGTTTAAAGTGCAAAGTGATGTGATTCGTCATCTGGCGGCAGAAAAATCTTGTGTCTTTGTCGGACGCTGTGCGGACTATATTCTGCGTGAACATCCCCGTTGTGCGAATGTTTTTATTTCGGCCTCTAAGGAAGATCGTATTGCGCGATTATGCGCCATGCATCATATTGATGCGGAAGCTGCAGAAGAAATGATAGAAAAAGCGGATAAGAGACGTTCGGAGTATTATAATTATTATAGTTATAAAAACGTGGGGAGCAGCTGCTACTTATCACTTATGTGTCGATTCTTCTTCTTTGGGAGTTGAAGAGACAGTTCGGTTTATAGAAGAATTTGTAGTGAAGAAACTACAGCTTATATAATAGGCGTAGAAGAAGTCTATAAGAAAAGAAATAAAGCCGGTATATTCCATTGAAGGATATGACCGGCTTTATTATTTATAAATAAAACATGATTTACATCATCGTTAATAATATCATCTGTCCCGTCAGAATACGGAGGAACATGGATAATGGGTAAACTGTAGAATACCCTACTGCCGGAGCATCTCCGGATGTTGTTTGATTGGCATAAGCCAATGCGGGCGGGTCGGTATTACTACCGGCTATCAATCCCATCAGGGTAAAGTAGTTTACCTTATAATATAATCTTGCGATAGCACCGATTATAAGCAATGGGATAACGGTGATAAGGAAACCACAACCTACGTATAGTAATCCGTCACCTTCGACTACCGTTTGCACAAAGTTGGCTCCGGCATCTATACCGACACTAGCAAGGAAGAGCACGATACCGATTTCGCGAAGCATCAGGTTAGCGCTCATGGTTGTATAAGTCACTAAATGGAGCTTATGACCGAAACGTCCGATAAGAATAGCTACTACCAGCGGTCCGCCTGCCAAACCTAATTTCAGAGGAGTCGGCATACCGGGGAATGCTATAGGAAGGCTACCCAGGAGAATTCCTAAGAAGATACCAACGAAAATAGTCACAATGTTCGGTGTGTCCAGACGTTTTAACTGATTACCCAAAACACCTGCCACACGTTCAACTGCATCTTGCTGACCTACCACCATTACACGGTCACCTACCTGAAGTACCAGATTTGGATCGGCAAACAAGTCCATACCGGAACGTTGATGCGGGTTACGTTCACTCCGTACATACTACGAAAATGCATAGATCCTAAAGTCTTTCCGTTGATTTCCGGTTTAGTCACCAGAATACGGCGGGAAACCATGGGAAGGTCTTGTTTCTCCCAGTCGAGTTCCACTTCTTTACCGATAAATACGGTAATTGCAGGAGCATCTTCTTCTGAACAGACAATGAATAATTGATCCCCCATATTGAATATGGTTTCATGGTTGGGGATACTTACATGACCTTCATGACGAATACGGGAACAAACGAACTGGCGGCCTAAAAACTCTTTGATTTCAATCAACGTTTTTCCGCTGATTGATTCATTGCGTACTTCCAGACTCATCATGTGAGGTTTGTGATGTGCATCTCCACTTTGGATTTTCAGACTTTCTTCCTCTTTGGCCATATTGACACGGAAGATGTAGCGGATAGCAATGATTGAACCGATAATACCTACTACCCCCAGCGGATAAGCACACGCATATCCCAGTGCGATTTGTGGACCAGTGTAATTAAGCTGGTTCAATGCTTCATTGGCGGCACCAAGTCCCGGAGTGTTTGTGACAGCTCCATAGAGGATACCTACCATCATCGGCAGTTCTACTCGGCCGTTCCAGAGGTAGTAAAGCCCCAGTGCAACGGCAATATTTAACACTACGATGCCTACAGCCAACAGGTTCAATGTCATTCCTCCTTTTTTGAAAGAAGAGAAGAAAGATGGCCCCACCTGAAGACCGATACAGAATACGAACAAGATCAATCCGAATTCACGGATGAAATGTAGGATGTGTGTATCGGCTGTGAAGCCGAAATGTCCCATTAGGATGCCGGCAAACAAAACAAATGTGACGCCCAAAGATACTCCGAATATCTTTATCTTGCCCAAATACACTCCGGCTGCCACTACAAATGCGTAGAGAAGCACGATGTGAGCTACGGAGCTGGGGTCCCACAATAAACTTTGTAACCAATCCATAATATAGCAGTTTTTATAATGTTTTTCTAAAAACGGGTGCAAAATTACTCATAACATTGGAGCAAATCAAATAAATGGAGAACTAAAAAAATAAAGAATGAAGAATTTCTATACAGATTCTATGCGAGAGTGAGAGGTGTGCGAATTTTCTATAAAAAGAAGTTTTGTTTTAACTTATTGGTTATATTTGCATGTCGAACAACAGACAATTAGAAAGAGATAGATAAAAATAAAGACAATATTAATCTTGTTTTAATTTTAGATAAACTATGGCAGACAAAAAAGAAAAACTCTTCTCAGACTTTTCTCCTGTCTCCACCGAACAATGGATGGAGAAGGTTACAGCCGACTTGAAAGGTGCTGATTTTGAGAAGAAGCTCGTTTGGAAAACAAACGAAGGGTTTAAAGTGAAACCTTTCTACCGGATGGAAGATCTGGAGGGTTTAAAAACTACTGATGCGCTTCCCGGAGAGTTCCCTTATCTGAGAGGAACTAAAAAAGACAACAATGAGTGGTTGGTTCGCCAGGAAATCAGGGTAGAATGCCCCAAAGAGGCCAATGCAAAAGCACTGGACATCTTAAATAAGGGTGTTGATTCACTATCTTTCCATGTAAAAGCAAAAGAACTCAATGCGGAATATATCGAGACGCTGTTGAATGATATTCAGGCAGAGTGCGTTGAATTAAATTTCTCAACTTGTCAGGGGCATGTTGTGGAGTTGGCCAATTTGCTGGTGGCTTATTTCCAGAAGAAAGACTATGATGTGAAGAAGCTGAAAGGCTCTATCAATTATGATTTCTTCAATAAGATGCTGACTCGCGGTAAGGAAAAAGGGATATGTGCAGACAGCGAAAGCGTTGATCGAAGCTATCCAGCCGCTTCCTTTTTATCGTGTATTGAATGTAAATGCAATCTCATTAAACAATGCCGGTGCTTATATCTCTCAAGAGTTGGGTTATGCATTGGCTTGGGGTAATGAATACATGAATCAGTTGACTGATGCCGGCATTCCCGCTGCCGTAGTAGCTAAAAAGATAAAATTCAACTTCGGTATCAGCTCCAATTACTTCCTTGAAATTGCGAAGTTCCGTGCCGCACGTCTATTGTGGGCAAATATCGTAGCTTCTTATAAACCTGAATGTCTGCGTGATTGCGATAATAAGGGAGCTAATGGCGAATGTCGTTGTGCAGCAAAAATGGCGGTTCATGCCGAAACTTCTACTTTTAATCTTACTTTGTTTGACGCACACGTGAATTTGCTTCGTACACAGACTGAAGCAATGAGTGCCGCTTTGGGTGGGGTAGATTCAATGACAGTCGTTCCGTTTGATAAGACTTATGGGACTCCGGATGAGTTATCAGAACGTCTGGCTCGCAATCAACAACTATTGCTGAAAGAAGAATCCCATTTCGATAAAGTAATTGATCCGGCTGCCGGTTCTTATTATATTGAGAACCTGACTGTATCCATTGCTAAACAAGCGTGGGAAATCTTCCTTGCTACAGAAGAAGCAGGTGGTTTCTATGCCGCATTAAAAGCTGGTACGGTTCAGGCTGCAGTAAACGAAAGCAATAAAGCTCGTCATAAAGCAGTGGCACAGCGTCGTGAAATTCTGTTGGGTACTAACCAATTCCCGAATTTCAACGAAAAAGCCGGTGACAAGAAACCTGTGGAAGGAAAATGCTGCTGTGGAGGTGACTCTCATACTTGTGAGAAAGATGTGGATACATTGGTATTCGACCGTGCAGCTAGTGAGTTTGAAGCGTTACGTCTTGAAACGGAAGCATCGGGCAAACGTCCGAAGGCGTTCATGTTGACAATTGGTAATCTGGCGATGCGTCAGGCACGTGCGCAATATTCTTGTAACTTCCTGCTTGTGCCGGTTATGAAGTAATCGATAATCTTGGATTTGAAACAGTAGAGGCAGGAGTAGAGGCAGCGATGGCTGCGAAAGCTGATATTGTTGTAATCTGTTCCAGCGATGATGAATATGCTGAATATGCAGTTCCTGCTTTCAAAGCTTGAATGGTCGCGCTATGTTTATCGTTGCCGGTGCTCCGGCTTGTATGGATGACTTGAAAGCCGCAGGTATCGAAAACTTCATCCATGTTCGTGTCAACGTATTGGATACCTTGAAAGAGTTTAACGCTAAACTATTGAAGTAAGATGAGAAAAGATTTTAAAAACATCGATATATATGCCGTATTTCAGCCTGCTAATGGTGCTGAATGGCAAAAGGCTAACGGTATCTCCGCCGACTGGAAAACACCGGAACACATTGAAGTGAAGCCTGTTTATACAAAAGAAGACCTCGAAGGAATGGAACACCTCGGCTATGCTGCCGGACTTCCTCCGTATTTGCGTGGTCCGTATTCAGTAATGTACACCCTTCGTCCCTGGACCATCCGTCAGTATGCCGGATTCTCCACTGCCGAAGAATCCAATGCTTTCTATCGCCGTAATCTGGCTTCCGGTCAGAAGTTGTCAGTAGCATTTGACTTGGCTACTCACCGCGGTTATGACCCCGACCACGAACGTGTAGTGGGTGACGTAGGTAAAGCAGGTGTATCTATCTGTTCATTGGAAAACATGAAGGTTTTGTTCGATGGTATTCCTTTGAATAAGATGTCTGTATCCATGACGATGAATGGTGCTGTACTTCCGATTATGGCATTCTATATCAATGCCGGTTTGGAACAAGGTGCTAAACTCGAAGAAATGGCAGGTACTATCCAGAACGATATTTTGAAAGAATTCATGGTGCGTAACACCTATATTTATCCGCCTGCATTCTCTATGAAGATTATCTCTGATATCTTTGAATACACTTCACAGAAGATGCCTAAGTTTAACTCTATCTCTATCTCCGGTTATCACATGCAGGAAGCAGGTGCTACCGCAGATATCGAGCTGGCTTATACATTGGCTGACGGTTTGGAATATCTTCGTGCCGGAACAGCGGCAGGCATCGATATCGATGCATTTGCTCCGCGTCTTTCTTTCTTCTGGGCAATCGGAACCAATCACTTCATGGAAATTGCAAGATGCGTGCTGCACGTATGCTGTGGGCGAAGATTGTGAAACAGTTTAATCCGAAGAACCCGAAATCACTGGCCTTGCGTACTCACTCACAGACTTCCGGATGGTCATTGACGGAGCAAGATCCGTTCAACAACGTAGGACGTACCTGTATTGAGGCTATGGCTGCAGCTTTGGGACATACCCAATCTTTGCATACCAATGCATTGGATGAGGCTATTGCTCTTCCGACAGATTTCTCTGCACGTATCGCACGTAACACACAGATTTATATTCAGGAAGAAACTTACATCTGCAAGAACGTTGACCCATGGGGCGGCTCTTACTATGTAGAATCTCTGACGAACGAACTGGCACACAAGGCTTGGGAACATATTCAGGAAATTGAAAAACTGGGTGGTATGGCGAAAGCTATCGAAACAGGTATTCCTAAAATGCGTATCGAAGAAGCGGCTGCACGTACACAGGCTCGTATCGACAGCGGTCAGCAGACCATTGTGGGTGTGAACAAGTATCGTTTGGAAAAAGAAGCTCCGATTGATATCCTTGAAATTGATAATACGGCAGTTCGTCTTGAACAGATTGAAAATCTGAAACGTTTGAAAGAAGGACGTAATCAGGCTGAAGTGGACAAGGCATTAGCAGCTATCACTGAATGTGTGAAGACCGGCAAGGGTAACTTGCTTGAACTGGCAGTTGAAGCAGCTCGTGTTCGTGCTACTTTAGGCGAAATTTCTTATGCGTGCGAACAGGTTGTAGGACGTTATAAAGCAATAATTAGAACTATATCAGGCGTGTATTCATCAGAAAGTAAAAACGATAGCGACTTCAAGCGTGCTTGTGAACTGGCAGAGAAGTTTGCGAAAAAAGAGGGACGTCAACCTCGTATCATGGTTGCAAAGATGGGACAGGACGGTCATGACCGTGGTGCCAAGGTAGTAGCAACGGGTTATGCGGACTGTGGTTTCGACGTGGATATGGGACCGTTGTTCCAGACTCCGGCAGAAGCTGCTCGTGAAGCGGTAGAAAACGATGTTCATGTAGTAGGTGTTTCTTCACTGGCTGCCGGTCATAAGACATTGGTTCCGCAGATTATTGAAGAACTGAAGAAACTGGGACGTGAAGACATTGTGGTGATTGCCGGTGGTGTTATTCCTGCACAGGATTATGACTTCCTGTATAAGGCAGGTGTAGCTGCTATCTTTGGTCCGGGTACTCCGGTGGCGAAGGCTGCTTGTCAGATTTTGGAAATTCTGATGGATGAAGAATAACTTCTGAGATTCTTTAGAATCTTATAATATTCCCACCTTTTAGACTTGTTTTGGTTTAAAAGGTGGGATGTTTTTTTTGTTTGCATCCATTGCCTGAAATTAATTTTGCCTATATTTGCCCCGGGTTTCATAGTAAAAGACTCGACAGATGAACGAAACGATAGCAGAATTGGATATCCGTTTTGAGCAGTTTTATGCCGCTAACTTCCCTCGTGTGAAGAACTTTGCGAAGTTGTTGACCAAGTCGGAGGAGGATGCGGAAGACATTGCCCAGAATATATTTCTTAAGTTATGGACACGTCCTGAACTTTGGCAAGATCAGGAAACCATGACTGGTTATCTCTATACTGTGACTCGGAATGAAATATTCAACCTGTTCAAGCATCAGAAGGTAGAGCAGGAATATGAAGACAAAGTTTTGAAAGCCCAGTTGTTGGGTGAACTTTGTGACGAAGATTCCTCCCTGTTAGAAAATCTATACTATAAAGAAGTATTAATGCTTATTAGGATGACACTCAGTCAGTTGCCTGATCGCCGTAGACGGATTTTTGAGATGAGCCGTTTTGAAGGACTTTCTCATAAAGAAATAGCAGATAAACTGCAAATCCCCTTGCGTACCGTAGAAGATCACATCTATAAAACATTGACGGAACTCCGCAAAGTGTTAATGTTTGTTATTCTATTCCGTCTTTTCCCGTAGTTGTCCTTGCTGAGTAGTGATATTTACGTAAGCGTTTCTAAACAGAACAATAAATATCACCTTATGAAGAATTATATTCGCGATGTAATCGACCGTTATATCAATCACGACTATCCGAAAGAAGTCGATCAGGATTTCCGTACATGGCTGACCGACGAAGAACGTGCCGATGAAAAAGATCATGAACTCAATCAACTTTGGGAAGCTACCGAATCGGCAACGACTTCCGGCTACCGTCATTCTTTGGAACGGATGCGTGAACTGACAGGCATCGGAACGAGGCGCAGGATACATTCTTTACGTACTCATCTGGTAGTGTGGCGCGTAGCGGCAGCTTTGTTGATTGCATTTTCTTCCGTTTCTATCTATCTGGCTTTGCAGAACCGGCAGGCACCAGATTTGTTGCAAGCATATATTCCTACCGCCGAGATGCGGAACATCACTTTGCCGGATGGTACGCAGGTATTGATTAATTCCCAAAGCACTTTACTTTATCCACAGCAATTTAAGGGTGATACCCGTTGTGTGTATCTTGTGGGAGAAGCCGGCTTCAAGGTGAAACGTGACGAAGAGCATCCTTTTATCGTGAAGTCTCGGACTTTCAGGTGACGGCACTCGGAACGGAATTCAACGTGACAGCCTACCCCGACGAAGAGGAAGTGACAGCTACCCTGATTTCCGGAAAAGTGTTGGTAGAGTACAATAATCAGCAGGGGCAGGAGATCTTGAAGCCGAACGAGCAACTGGCTTATAACAAACGTACCCGCTCCGGAAACGTACTTCATCCTGATATGCAGGATGTCACTGCTTGGCAACGTGGCGAAATCGTTTTCCGCAGTATGACATTGGAAGAAATCTTCACCCGTCTCGAACGCAAATACCCTTACACCTTTGTTTATAGTTTCCGTAGTCTGAAAGAAGACCGGTTCAATCTTACTTTCGGGCAAAATGCTTCTATGGAAGAAGTGATGGATATTATCGCTCGTGTGACGGGAAATCTGGACTATAAAATAGTGGGAGACAAGTGCTATATTTCAGGCACCGGGGAAGGGCGTCTCCGGCACCGATGAAGATAGGCTCCGGTACCGGGGAAGACATGCTTCGGCACCGGGGAACAAAATAGAACTTGTAAACACTGAATATTAACCTTAAAATACATTGAGCCTATGCGGAAAAAATATCCGGGAGAAGCTGCAACCTTCCCCCGGATGTGAAATCGAAATTCTTACTATTAGCGTTAACCAGACGCTACTAAATTCGAGAATCTAACTTTATCTGTATAAACTAATACTAAGAAGATGCAGCAAATTTATGAATTTATAGCCAATAAGCAGGCAATCAGTCGAGTATTTATGCTTTTTTTGTGCTGTCTGCTCCTTTCTACCCCTACTTTTGCTCAAAGTAGTAATGCCCGGATTACGATCCATAAGAAAAACATATCGGTCATCGAGGCATTGAAAGAAGTGGAAAAACAAACGAAACTGTCCGTTGGTTACAACGAGTCGCAGTTGAAAAACAAACCCTCCATCGATTTGGCGTTGGAAAAAGCCACGTTGGAGAACTCTCTCACGGAAATCCTAAAAGGTACAGGATATACGTATCAGCTCAAAGGAAAATATGTCATCATCGTTCCACAAGAACAGAAAGCAACCGAAACTGCTTCCACCAAACGTATCACCGGACGCGTACTGGATGATAGCGGAGAACCGTTGATTGGTGTCAATGTACGTGTGGAAGGTACAAGCATTGGAACTATCACAAACATAGACGGTAACTTTTCGCTCGAAGCTCCTGCAGGAAGTGTGTTGAGTATCAGTTATGTAGGTTACACTCCACAGACGGTAAAAGTAACCGGACAGAATACATATAGCGTGCAACTGGCTTCGGATACAAAACTGTTGAGTGAAGTCGTTGTAACAGCACTTGGCATCAAACGCGAGCAGAAAGCATTGAGCTACAACGTACAGCAAGTAAAGTCCGACGAACTGACCCAAATTAAGGATGCTAATTTTGTAAACAGCCTGAATGGTAAAGTTGCGGGTGTTACTATCAATACGAGCTCTTCCGGTGTCGGTGGGGCAAGTAGAGTGGTGATGCGTGGAACAAAGTCTATTGAACAGAGTAGTAACGCCTTGTATGTGATTGACGGTATTCCGATGTATAATTTCGGTGGCGGAGGAGATACGGAATTTGGTTCAAAGGGAGCTACCGAGGCCATTGCTGATATTAATCCGGAAGATATAGAAAGCATTTCCGTACTGACTGGAGCGGCAGCTGCCGCCCTTTATGGTAGTAATGCGGCAAACGGTGCGATTGTGATTACTACAAAAAAAGGACAGGTAGGTAAGCTGCAAGTAGGTGTATCAAGTGGCATCGAATGGTTGAATGCTTTTAAGATGCCCGAGTTCCAGGACCGTTATGGTACAGGTAGTAATGGTAAAACAGGAAATTCCAATATTTATAGCTGGGGACCGAAGTTAAACTCGGCTGCTCAAACAGGATATGAGCCGGATGATTTTTTGATACGGGTGCGGTATATACAAATTCCGTTACGTTGTCTACCGGAACGGATAAAAATCAGAACTTTCTTTTCTGCGGCTGCCGTCAATTCGGCAGGGATGGTTCCCAACAATAGGTATAACAGATATAATTTCACTTTCCGCAATACGACCAGTTTCTTGAATGACAAGATGAAACTGGATGTAAGTGCAAGCTATATTCTTCAGAACGACCGTAATATGACCAATCAGGGGCAGTACTCCAATCCGTTGGTTTCTGCTTATCTTTTCCCTCGTGGGATGATTTCTCTATAGTGAAGAATTTCGAGCGTTGGGATGAAGCCCGGAAAATTAGCGTACAGTTTTGGCCGCAGGGCGAAGGTGACCTTCGTATGCAGAATCCTTATTGGATTGCTTACCGTAATCTCCGTCTCAACAATAAGAAACGCTATATGGCTTCAGCAGGTTTGAGTTACCAGATTCTTGACTGGCTGAATGTGGCAGGGCGTGTTCGCATCGACAATACTCATAGCGAATATGAAGGCAAGCTTTATGCAAGCAGTAGCAACACGCTGACTGACGGTAGTTCACAAGGCCATTATACAGTAAATAACGGACAATATTCGCAGACTTATGCCGATGTGTTGGTGAATATTAATAAACGTATTCAGGATTTTACGATTGTAGCCAATATCGGTGCCAGTTATAGTGGAGTGACTAGTAAGGAATTGGGCTATGCGGGGCCTATACGAGAAACTGGTATTCCTAATCTGTTCAATGTTTACGACCTTGACAACGCAAAAAAACGTGCTACGCAGGTGGGTTGGCGCGAAGCGACCGAATCTATTTTTGCCAGTGCCGAAGTAGGGTGGAAAAGTATGCTTTATCTCACCGTTACAGGACGTAACGACTGGGCTTCGCAGCTGACACATTCTCCGCAGGCTTCATTCTTCTATCCTTCCGTAGGGCTTTCGGCTGTCATCACTGAAATATTGAAACTGCCTGATTGGGTGGATTATCTTAAAGTACGTGGATCGTTCAGTTCCGTAGGTAATCCTTATCCTCGTTTTCTTACCTATCCTACTTACTCGTATGATGCCAATAAGCAGGACTGGAAATCGCAGACGAATTATCCCATTGGTAAACTATACCCCGAGCGTACTGACTCATGGGAAGTAGGTCTGGATGCAACCCTATTTAAAGATTTCAAATTGAGCGGATCTTTCTATTACGCCAATACTTATAATCAGACATTTGATCCTCGGCTTCCTGTTTCGTCAGGATATGACAAATTGTATGTACAGACCGGATATGTACGCAACTATGGTTTCGAGGCTATGTTGTCTTATGGGCATCGTTGGGAGATTTCGGCTGGGACAGCAGCTTTACTTTCTCGGCCAACAAGAATGAAATCGTCGAACTAGTGAAGGATTATGTTCACCCGGAAACGGGCAAAACTTACAACGTCGATAAACTGGAACTCAAAACCGATGAAGGTCGCGGATTCGGAAAGGCGAAATTTATCCTGAAGGAAGGTGGTACGCTGGGCGATCTTTATACCCATGCCGATTTAAAGCGTGATATTAACGGTAATGTCCTGATTGACGATAGCGGCAATGTGACAGCCATCGACAATGCCGGTGACATAAAGTTGGGAAGCGTACTTCCTAAGGCAAATTTAGCCTGGAATAATAGCTTCTCTTATAAAGGTATCAATGCCGGTTTCTTGTTGACAGCCCGTTTGGGCGGAATCGTTTATTCGGCAACACAGGCTTATCTTGATCTCTACGGAGTATCTGAAACATCTGCTGCCGCGCGTGATGCCGGAGGAGTATGGATAAATGGCCGTAGCCGCGTGAATCCGCAAAGCTTCTATGAAGTGGTAGCATCGCAGAGCGGATTGCCTACCTACTATACTTATAGTGCTACCAACCTGCGTCTGCAGGAGGCACATATCGGTTACACCGTTCCGCGCCGCTGGCTGGGCAATGTCTGTGATATCAATGTATCCCTTGTGGGCAGAAATCTCTGGATGATCTACTGTAAAGCTCCTTTCGATCCTGAAGCAGTAGCTACTACGAACAACTATTATCAGGGAATCGACTACTTCATGATGCCGAGTACCCGGAATATAGGATTTAACATAAAGATTAACTTCTAAATACTATGATGGACATGAAACGAATATATAACATTCTTCTGATAATGATCCTTTCATTATTTCTGCTTCCGTTGGGCGGTTGTTTCGACAGCGACATCAACCGGAGTATGTACGAAGCGGACGGAGAAGAAATGCAGCGTGAGAATCATATTGTAGGTGCTACGCTCAAAGGAATGCAGGGATTGGTGATTCCTACACGTGAACACCTTTACCAGTTTATGGATGCTATGGCAGGAGGAGCATACGGTGGTTATCTGGAAGGAATCGTAGACACTTGGGTGATGAAATTCTCTACTTTCAATCCCGAACAGGATGGCTCAAATCCCCGTTTGCCGATCCGATTAAAGACATGTACCCGCAGTACCGCGATATGATGAACAAGACGGATGACCCTGTGGCATTAGCTTTCGGTAAAATTCTCCGGGTGTGTATCATGCATCGTGTGACGGACATTTATGGTCCGATTCCTTATTCGAAGATGATGGATAATGATAATTCGGGTGAAGACCTGGCTGTCCCTTACGATTCGCAGGAGCAGGTATATACACAGATGCTGAAAGAACTGGAAGAAGCGGATAAAGTGTTGGAGGAAAACAAAGACCTGTCGTCCGAGGCTTTCCGCAAACTGGAAGACTTGTATTACGGTAACATTTCCAAATGGCGTAAGTTTGTACATTCCATGCAACTTCGCATTGCCATGCGTATGAGCTATGTCAATCCTACCGAGGCGCAACGTATTGCGCAGAAGGCTGTGGAAGCGGGAGTGATTGAATCGAATGAGGACAACGCCATGCTTCATGTGGCGGAGAACCGTTCGGAGTTGCTATTTAATAACTGGAATGACTACCGTATCAGTGCCGATTTAGTTTCTATTATGAAAGGTTATGAAGATCCGCGTTTGGATAAGATGTTTGTCAAAGGTGTGCAGACAGTCGATCAGGATGGCGAGAAAGTCGATGTATACGATTATTACGGTGTACGTATCGGCATATTTACCCAGAAGAAAGACGACATGATTAACCTTTACTCAAAGCAGGTGATTTCCAGCACCGATCCTTATCTCTGGATGAATGCGGCGGAGGTGACTTTCCTTCGTGCCGAGGGCGCGTTGCGTGGTTGGAATATGGGAGGCGATGCGCAGGCATTGTATGAAAAGGCTATTGCCTTTCATTCGAAGAGCGTGGCGGAGCACCGGAGCGGACCAATATGTGAAGGATGCGACGAAAAAGCCTATAGACTATGTGAACCCGATGGACGGGGCTGATATTAAGTATAGCCATCCGGCGGTAAGTACCATTACGATTGCCTGGGAACCTGGAGCGGAGTATTTCGAACGGAACCTGGAGCGTATCATTACTCAAAAATGGATTGCAATATTTCCGCTGGGGCTGGAAGCATGGGCGGAACATCGTCGTACGGGCTACCCGAAGTTGTTGCCTACCGTGGAGAATAAAGACCCCAACAATAGTGTGAATGTAACAATCGGTCCCCGTCGTCTGCCTTTCCCTGCCGATGAATATACAGGGAATCCGAAATACATCGATCAAGCTGTAGAAATGCTGAATGGTCCCGATGCCGCAGGAACTAAACTTTGGTGGGATAAGAAAGACCATTCCATTGAGAATAGTCAATCCTCAAACTAGAACAAACCTTTAAATCAATGAGATTATGAAATATAAATCAATCTTTAAGTTATGCTTGCTGACTATTTTTCTGTCGGTTGCCGCTGTCGGTTGTGACGACTGGACGGAAATGGAAATACACGATAGTCAGGTGAATGGGTTTAAGGAACAGAATCCGCAAGAATATGCGGCATATACGCAGAATCTTCGCGCATATAAAGCAACGAAACATGCTGTCGTTTATGCCCGGTTGGATAATGCTCCGGAAGTATCTACCGGTGAGAAGGACTTTCTCCGTGCGTTGCCGGACAGTATCGATATAGTGACGATGCGTAATGCCGACCGTCTGTCCGAATATGACCGGGAGGATATGAAGTTGGTGCGTGAGGATTATGGGACGAAAGTGCTTTACTATATAGATTGCACGGCTAAAGATAAACTGAATACCTCTATAACCTCTGCTGTTGAGGCAGTGCGTACAGGGACATTTGACGGGATTGCTCTCGGTTCGGAAGGCTCTGCGGTAGACGTTTCGGCGTTAAAGCCGCTGCTGGATGCTTTGGGACAGACACCGTGTCTGTTAGTTTTTGAAGGTACCCCTTCCTTGTTGCCGGAAGCGCAGCGCAGCCTTTTCAACTATTTCGTACTTGATATTTCCGGTGCATCCGATGAATATGATATAGAAACCTCCGTATTCTATGCCACCGGATATGGCAAGGCCGCTCCGGATCGCCTGCTGTTGGCTGTCACTCCTGACGGTACATTGACCGACTATAACGGAGTGACGCGCAATGCCATCGCCGGAGCTGCTTACGGTGCTCTCAATATGGAAACACCATTGGGAGGTATTGCTATTTACAATATCTCTGCCGATTACTACGATACTGATATTATTTATAAACAGACCCGTGGAGGTATTCAATTCCTGAATCCTGCTTCGGCTCACTAAACGATGTAAACTATGAGAATACATAAACTTTATCAGTGCTTTGCAGCCGCAGTTTTGTTATTTCTGCCGGTTGCCTGTGATAATACGGATTACAGCGAAAAGTCACCGTTTGACAATTCGGCGTATCTGAATATAGCTGCTAGTAAGAATACAGAAACTTTCACTTTTAATCGGAAGGTGACAAGCCAGACAAAACTTTTTACAGTGAAGTTGTCTTATCCTTCGGGGGATGATGTGAAGGTCAACTTGAAGGTAGACGCTTCGTTGACTAGTGAATATAATGCAAAGAACGACACGCATTATGAAGTGCTGCCTGAAACATATTATCAGCTATTGAAAACAGAAGTGGTAATTCCTGCCGGAAAGACCACTTCTGAAGAAGTAGGCATTAAATTCTCCAAACTCGATGAGTTGGAGATTGACGTTACTTACCTCTGCCCGCTTTCCATTGGAGGAGCTGAAGGAGTAGGTATTATGGATGGTTCACGCACGATGTATTATTTGGTACGTCGTTCCAGTGCTATAACAACAGCTATGAATTTGAAAAATGTCTATGTCACTGTTCCGGGATTTGATAAAGGAAGTCCGACAGCGGATGTGGTGAATAATTTGACGGCAGTGACAATGGAGGCTATTATACGAGTCAACAATTTCCAGCAAGAAATATCCTCTATCATGGGCATAGAACAATATTTCTTGATGCGTATCGGTGATGCAAACTTTCCGAATCAACAGTTGCAGACGCAAACAACATTCGGCAAATTTCCAGAAATCAGTAACCAAAAATTACTATTGGCAGGTGAGTGGTATCATGTGGCATTGACATGGGACATAGCTACTGCTACTATTGCTTTCTATGTAAACGGACAATTACAAAGCATAAGTACCAGTCATGGCAAAAGTGACTTGACTAGCATCAGTTTGGGAGATAAGTTACCTGATGATGAATTTGGGAATGGGGGTGATTTTAACTTCTATTTTGGGCGTTCTTATGGAGAGTCGCACGATATAAGCCGCCAGTTTGATGGTGAAATATGTGAAGCTCGCATTTGGAATGTAGCTCGTACTCAAGAACAGATTTGGGAGAATATGTATGATATTCCCGACCCTACTGAAGAACCAGCTTTGTGTGCCTATTGGAAGTTTGATGAGGGAACAGGGATGGAAGTCAAAGACCGTACTGGACATGGGAACAATGCGAAAGTAGTCCCTTATTGGAAAGCAAGCGACCATGTTGAAGTTTATAGTAAAACGGATGCTGAACTATGGCCAAGTGGCATTGAGGTGCCGAAAATAAATCAGGAATAGGAGATTACAGATAACTATTAAAATGTATATGATTATGAAACGAATAATACGAAATATCTCTTTGTGCGTGTTATTGGCACTGGTGATGGGAGCTTGCGAAGAAGATGCGGCGTTGGTGGCTCCGAACGTAGCACATGACAAGTCTACAGTATCACCGGAGGAAGTTGGGGAAGCTGCTTTCCTGCAAAGTGCTTCAGAATCGGGAAATAAATTTATTTTTCTTGATTTTGTAGAACAGGGAAGTGATGAACTATATGTAGAATTGGTGGAGCCGGCAGAGCGGGATATGACATTCACAATTGGTATAAATACTTCATTAGTTCTCCAGGATATACCATCGATTACAGAGCAATTTTATAAAGTGGGTGCAAATTTTGTGGAAGATTGGGAGAATAAATTTACGATAACTAATGGAGGAAAGGTGACGGTAGCGGCAGGTGAACGAAAATCGACACGGATAAGTTTTACTGTGTCAAATATGGAGCTTATTGGTTCTTATTATTTATTGCCATTGTTGGCGACGGATGAAGATGGTAATCAGTACAAGCTTTTCTATTATATCTGCCAAGTGGAAATGGAACGTCAGGACAGGTCGAATAAACCGTATACAGTGGTGGCGTATATTGATACTGAAATGATGAATCCTTTGATTGCTGACCAATATACTTCTAAATTGCAGTATATGAAATCCCGTCGGGATAGAAAAACTATTTACGAAAACGTCCCGGTATTTGATATAGTGAATTTACGAAAAGCTTTGTTGAAATACGACGAGTCTTCCCGTAGAGCAATTTTGAAATTTACACCTGATATAGAACATGTGTTGAAAAACTATGCTCAATATATTCAACCATTGAAGCGGAGTGGTATAAAAGTCTGCCTTTCCATCGAAGGTGGAGGAACAGGCATAGGTTTTGCCAATTTAACAGATGTGCAAATTGCTGATTTTGTAGCACAAGTCCAAGTGGCTGTGAAAATGTATCAACTGGATGGCGTCCATTTGCGTGATGAAGGTGCCGGATATGACAAGACTGGAGCACCGGAGTTAGATGAAACTTCTTATCCAAAATTAGTTAAGGCACTGCGTGAAGCGATGCCGGACATCATGTTGACTCTTGCAGATGATGGAGGAACTACGGCAATGATGGACAAAGAACAGGGTGGCATTGTAGTAGGCGATTACATTGATTTGGCGTGGAATGTTGTGTGGGATACTGCGGTTAACCCTTGGGCAAGCGGGTCGGAACGCAAACCTATAGCGGGGATAACGAAAGAACGATATGGGGGCATTTCTTTTTATATAAAGCCGATAATGACAAATGAAGAAGGTTTATTCTTTGAGAATCTGCAGGATGAATCCCGTGCAATCGCCCTGAATGAGGGACTTGGAAAAGTAGCTGTTGCAGAGAATATTCCTTATAGAGACTATATACAGGAAGTTGCAAATGTTATGAGAATTATGGGGCTTTTAAGCTGTTTTCATGATACTAACAATGGAGAATATCCTCGATATAACGTAGAGGTAACGGAGGCGTTGGCAGCGTCATATTATTTTGCTTTCCGAAAAGATTGGTAAATTGAAAAGTGCTCTCTATTGATGTAATAGCTGTTTGTAAGAACCCGAGATTGTGGGAGATGGTTCGTATAGTTGGTTTACTAATTTACATATATCACACAAAGCGAGTGGTATTATCAGTATCGTAAAGACTGCTAATAGCAGTAATTGTATTTATTTGAATGATAACTAATTAATAAGAAAAATTATGAAGAATGTATTGAAAATCTGGTTAGTCGACAACACTGTAACCGTCGACAACAAAGACGATAAGATCGGTCAGCTCGAATCGTCCGGTAATCTTTCGTTGCAGGATATACTCGATGAGATGCACAAGGAAGACACCGGGCTCCGTCCCGAAACCATCGAGCACGTCGTGAAGCTCTACAACCGTGTTGTGAGCGATCTCATCCTTAGCGGATATAGTGTCAACACCGGTCTTTACCACGCCGTAGCGCAACTCCGCGGTGTTATCGATGGCGGAAAATGGAATCCCGAGAAGAATTCCGTCTACGTCTCCTTCACCCAAGACAAAGAACTGCGTGAAACTATCGCCCAAACCTCTATCAGTATTTTGGGCGAACGCCAAAGCGTGATGTACGTTGCCGGATTCTCACCTGCCACCGCCACTGCAGGCCGTCCGTTCACGGTCAATGGCCGTATGTTGAAAATTGCAGGTACGGATTCTTCCGTCGGCATCACTATCACCGACAGCAAAGAACAAACCACACCTGTCGACCTCAATATGTTGGCCGTCAACAACCCGTCACAACTCACATTCATTGTTCCTGCCGGTCTGGCCGATGGCGAATATACCCTCACCGTCACTACACAGTATGCAGGAAGCACGCTCCTGAAGACACCCCGAACCGCTATCGCTACTTTCTACGTCGGCACGAAACCCGATGCAGGAGGCGGCTCCGGTTCCGGTGGTAGCGAAGGCGGCGGAGGAGAGGCGCCCGATCCTGCGGCATAAATGTTCTCTTGGCCTGGCGGAGCAATGTCCCGCCAGGTTTATGCAGAGAGGCTGCATAGCTCTATACACGCATCATGTATAGAGTTGTGCAGCCTTCGTGTATAGGGCTATACATGATAAATGCATAACTTTGATCTTTTTCTCTGTTTTGCCCTCTTTTTCATCAAAGACTTATGTATATAGCCATAATTGAGCTTGGTATTTATTTATCTTTTTCGCATTATCTTTTTTATGGTACTAATTTATTAGTACTTTTGTCTTTACCGAAAGAAAAGATCAACGATTATGGCAAGAATAACGATTCCATACGCAGTGGCCGACTTCGCAGAAATGCGTGAACGTGGCTTTTATTATGTTGATAAGACAAATTACATTCCGGGGCTTGAAGACTATAATGCTCCCATCTTTCTCCGTCCCCGTCGTTTCGGGAAAAGTCTGCTCATCTCCATGTTGGCCCACTACTACGACCGTACGAAAGCGAATCGTTTTGAAGAACTTTTTGGCGGCACCTGGATTGGCGAACATCCTACGGAAGAACATAATCAATATTTGGTGATTCGTTATGACTTCTCGGCTATGGTGATGGCGGATGATATGGAAGGGGTGGTACAGAACTTCAATGACCTGAATTGTGGACCCGTGGAAGTTACGGTAGAACATAACCGAGACCTGTTTGGTGATTTTCAGTTTACAACTCGAGGAAATGCTGTGCAGATGTTGGAGGAACTTTTGGGTTATATCAGCTCACATGGATTGCCTAAAGCATATATATTGATTGACGAATACGATAACTTCACCAATCAACTGCTTACTTCCTATAATGACTCACTTTATGAGGAAGTAACCACTAGTGATAGTTTTCTTCTCACCTTTTTTAAAGTTATCAAAGCGGGTATCGGCGAAGGCACGATTCGCACTTGTTTCTGCACAGGCGTATTGCCTGTCATCATGGACGACCTGACCAGCGGGTACAACATTGCGGAAATCCTCACATTCAAACCCGTTTTTTTGAATATGCTCGGCTTCACCTATGAAGAAACGAAAACATACTTGCGCTATGTACTTGATAAATATGCTCCCGGTGCAAGCGAAGAACGCTTCGAGGAAATCTGGCAGCTTATTGTGAACAACTACGACGGTTATCGTTTTAGCCCTGTCGGTGAACGTCTTTTTAACTCCACTATCTTAACTTATTTTTTTAAGAAATTTTGCCGCTAATGCCGGAAGTATTCCCTCCGAACTGATCGATGAGAACCTGCGTACGGACATCAACTGGATTCGCCGCCTGACTCTTTCGCAGAACAACGCCAAAGAGATGCTCGATGCCCTGGTGATAGGCGGTGAATTGTCATACAACGTCAGAGATCTGTCCGGCAAATTCAACAAGAAGAAATTTTTTGAGAAAGAATTCTATCCCGTCAGCCTGTTCTACTTAGGTATGACTACCCTGAAGAGTGCATACCGCATGGTGCTCCCCAACATGACCATGCTCAGCATCTACATGGATTATTACAACCAACTGAACAAGATCGAAGGTAACGCCAGTCGTTACGTCCCGGTTTATGAACTTTATGATTCCAATCGTAGTTTTGAACCCCTTGTGCAGAACTATTTCGAGCAATATCTGGGACAATTCCCCGCACAGGTTTTCGATAAGATCAACGAGAACTTTATCCGTTGTTCTTTCTACGAGCTTGTCTCCCGCTATTTGAGCCATTGTTACACTTTTGCCATCGAACAAAATAACTCCGTCGGTCGTTCGGATTTTGAAATGATCGGCATCCCCGGCACGGATTATTACACGGACGATCGCGTGGTGGAATTTAAATACTATCGTTCCAAAGATGCCGACCGTATGCTTGCGCTCACCGAACCGCTGGTAGAACACGTAGAGCAAGTGAAAGGTTATGCCGCAGATACAAAAAGAAAATTCCCCAATTACCATGTTCGTTCGTACATTGTGTATATCTGTGCCAACAAAGGGTGGAAGTGTTGGGAGGTTTAATATGAATCATTTGTAGATAAATATGAGGAAGAAGTAATTATACTCTCTTATTCCTCGGGTAGCCATCGACTGACATTTCGTGTGTCAGTACTGAATTCTACTCCAACCTTTTTGACTTCCCGTTCATCTGCCTGATAAGGGATAAGATATCCTTTATCTTCGATTTGCTGTAATGCTTGCTCGGCTGTGCCATTTAGTTTGAATTCGAATACATAAATATACTTCGGTGTTTTGACAACTGCATCAGCCCGTCCTTTTGCACTGCGTACTTCTGCTTGTGTGAACTGTCCCATGAGTTTGAATATCAGATAGAAAACAGTCTGGTAATGCCGCTCTGTCTGGTCATTCAGTTCGTAAGGTATATCGGCAAAGAAGGCTTGAAGGCGGGTTAGAAAAGCATTGATATTGCCACTTTCCAACTCATGGACAAATTTGCCAATATAGAAATCTTGCTCATTATCGGGAATATTAGAGTAGAATGGCAGAAGGAAATTCATAAAGCCATATCTCACTTCATCATTGGGAAAAGCAAGTTGATAAGTCTTGAAACGAGGGTCGTATTCTTTAATCGTCAGATACCCGCTTTGATAAATCAGCGGAATAGGATTCCTGCTTTCTGCCCGGTACTCGTTGAATGACGCTGCGTTTGCTTCCACTCCGTCAATGAGCGTTCGCAGGTCATAGTTGCTATCCATCAGCATCTTGACAAGGAAAGTAGGAGTGCCTGTCTGAAACCAGTAATTCTCAAATTTATATCCATCGAACACATTTAATACACTGAACGGATTGAACATGCCTTCTGCATATTCACAGAAATGATACCCGTCGTAAAGTGAGGTCATCTTATGGATTGTATCTTCTGGTGTCATCCGGTTGTATGAGGCCAGCTTATCCAATTCCGGAGTGAATGTATCTATCAGTTCCTGCTTGGTGATGCCGCAAATGGTGGCATAAGGCGGTTTCATGCTGATATCATTCAGTTGATTCAAATCACTGAATACACTGACTTGTGAGAATTTGGTAACACCTGTCAGAAATACGAAACGCAGATAGCGGTCAGCACTTTTCAATACTCCATAGAATGCTTTTAGCATTTTGCGGTATTCTTCAAACAAGGGCAGATTATCCAGAGCTTGCAAAAGAGGTTTGTCATATTCGTCTACTAATACGACTACTTGCTTTCCGGTTTGCACACATGCGCGTTCTATAATATAGGCGAATCGTTCTTCCGGTTGTCGATCTTGCTTTTCGGTTCCGTAGATTGCTTCCCATTTTTCCAGATGTTGGTTGAGCATCGCTATCAGATCTGCCGGAGAATCATACTTGCGTGCATTCAAGTCAATATGAAAAACCGGATAGACTTGCCAGTCAACTTCCATTTGTGAGATGGCTAGTCCTTCGAATAAGTCCTTGCGTCCCAGAAAGTAAGCCTCGAAAGTGGAAATCAGCAGGCTTTTTCCGAAACGTCGGGGACGGCTAAGGAAATAGGGGATGCTTGTGGACACCATTTTTCCGACAAGGGCGGTTTTATCTACATACAGATAATTTCCTTTGCGGATTTTCTCGAAAGTTTGTATTCCGATGGGCAATTTGCGGTTTAAATCAATCATACTTGTTCTTTGTTATAAGAATTCTACTCTTGCAAAGGTAACATATTTTGTGGGATATTGTTCTTTTAGACAAATATTCGTGTAACTTTGCAAATTGATAGTTTAAAAACAAGAAGAGAAAAAATGATAGTTTGCATAGCCGAAAAGCCGTCTGTAGCACGTGATATAGCCGAAGTACTCGGCGCTCATACCAGAAAAGAAGGATATATAGAAGGAAACGGATACCAGGTGACCTGGACATTCGGGCATCTTTGTACCCTGAAGGAGCCACATGAATACACCCCTAACTGGAAATCATGGAGCTTGAGCAGTCTGCCGATGATTCCGCCACGTTTCGGTATCAAGCTGATTGGGCATGATCCGGGTATTGAGAAGCAGTTTCATGTGATAGAGTGGCTGATGCAGAATGCGGATGAAATCATCAATTGCGGTGATGCCGGGCAGGAGGGAGAATTGATTCAGCGCTGGGTGATGCAAAAAGCTGGCGCACGCTGTCCGGTGAAGCGCCTGTGGATTTCTTCGTTGACGGAAGAAGCTATTCGTGAAGGATTCTCGAAACTGAAAGACCAAGCTGAATTTCAATCACTCTACGAAGCCGGTCTTTCCCGTGCGATGGGTGACTGGCTGTTGGGAATGAACGCTACCCGTCTTTATACCCTCAAATACGGTCAAAACAAACAGGTGCTCTCTATCGGTCGTGTACAGACACCGACGCTGGCATTGATTGTCAACCGTCAATTGGAGATAGCCAATTTTGAACCCAAACAATATTGGGAACTGAAAACAAACTATCGTAATACCACTTTCTCTGCACTCATTCGCAAAAGTGATGAAGAAATTGCCGCGGAAGAGGAAAAGAACGGCGGAAAAAAAGAAAATAGATAACCCGGGCATCGACCCTATTGCCAACCGGGAAGAAGGAGAAGCATTGGTAGAACGTATTAAAGACCTACCTTTTGTAGTCACCAATGTCGGCAAGAAAGACGGGAAGGAATACGCTCCACGTTTGTTCGATTTGACTTCCCTTCAGGTAGAATGTAACAAGAAATTCGCTTATTCAGCCGATGAAACACTGAAACTGATCCAGTCTCTTTATGAGAAGAAAGTGGCGACCTATCCGCGTGTGGATACCACTTTCTTGAGCGATGATATTTATCCGAAATGTCCTGCTATCCTGAAAGGACTCCGTGATTACGAAGTCTTGACAGCTCCGTTAGCTGGCACTACACTTCTTAAATCAAAAAAGGTATTTGACAACTCGAAAGTGACGGATCACCATGCCATTATCCCAACCGGAGTCTATGCTCAAAACTTGACGGATATGGAACGTCGTGTCTACGACTTGATAGCCCGTCGTTTTATAGCCGTGTTCTATCCGGACTGTAAAATTTCTACTACCACCGTAATGGGAGAAGTGGATAAGATAGAGTTTCGGGTAACCGGAAAACAAATTCTGGAACCGGGATGGCGTGTCGTGTTTGCCAAGGAAGTAAAAGACCCTACTGAAGAAAAAGAGGAAGAGGATGAAAATGTACTTCCTGCTTTTGTGAAGGGTGAAAGTGGTCCTCATATTCCGGACCTGAATGAAAAATGGACACAGCCGCCCAGACCTTATACTGAAGCAACCTTGCTTCGTGCAATGGAAACAGCCGGAAAACTGGTGGACAATGATGAACTTCGCGATGCTTTGAAAGAGAATGGTATCGGTCGTCCGTCTACCCGTGCTGCAATCATTGAGACGTTGTTCAAGCGAAATTATATCCGTAAGGAAAGAAAGAACCTGATTGCCACCCCGACAGGAGTGGAGTTGGTGCAGCTTATTCACGAAGAATTATTGAAATCGGCAGAATTGACAGGTATTTGGGAAAAGAAGTTGCGTGAGATTGAAAAGAAAACATACGATGCCCGCCAGTTCCTCGAAGAACTAAAGCAGATGGTTTCAGAGATCGTAATGAGTGTACTTTCTGATAATACGAATCGACGCATAACTATTCAGGACGCAGTTGCTGCAAAAGCCGAAGAGAAAGAGAAGAAAGAACCTAAAAAGCGTGAACGAAAACCGAGTACACCGAAAGAAAAGAAACCAAAAGCGGAAAAAACGACGAATGAAGTGAAGACTGATTCGCCCGGTTCTCCTGCTCCGGTGGCCATGGCAGCTTCAACTCCTTCTGCGGCAGGTGAGGTAGATGCGTTTGTAGGTCAACCCTGTCCACTTTGTGGTAAAGGAACCATCATTAAAGGGAAGACTGCTTACGGGTGTTCGGAATGGAGAAGTGGATGTACTTTCCGGAAGAATTTCTAATTTTCCGCACAGTAACAAGGTAAAGTGTATGGCTGAAATAGTTTAGTGGAAAACTACTTGATTTATAGAAAAATACACTATATTTGTACATAAATCTATATGGACTACTATGAACCGTTTTGCAAACTACTACAAGAAGATATTCTCGCAAGAGTATATAGATCGCACCATTTCGGGCGGTATCAAGTCACAGCTCACCTTGCTACTCGTTACCATTGCTACGGCGCTGGCTATCTTTTTTATTATCGCGATGCTCTTTTCCATCCAATTGCATGGACACGAGGAATGGGGAGAAAGGCTCTGGGCAGTGTACAACAACTTTGTCGATCCCGGTAACCAAATAGAAGAGACTGCCTGGCCTAACAGGATATTAGTGGGGCTTATCAGCATTTCGGGATCCGTTTTACTGGGCGGTGTGCTCATCTCTACTATCTCTAATATTATAGAGCGGCGTGTGGGAGTGGTATACGCGGGGCGAATGACCTACCGTAATATAAAAAATCATTATGTACTGATCGGATTCAACGAATTGTCTATCAATATGATACGTGAACTGTATGACGAATGTCCTTCGGCACGTATTTTGCTGATGAGCGGTATGGAGTCGGCAACGGTGCGGCATCGTATACAGTCGGCCCTGCCTGTTGAAGTTGAGCGACAAGTGCTTGTTTACTTTGGCAACATTGAGTCGATCGAAGAACTTCAGCGGTTGAAAATAGAGAGTGCTATTGAAGTATATGTGCTGGGTGATGAAGAACGTTACGGGCGCGATGCTAAAAATATAGCTATTGTGCACTTGGTAAGTACTCTGCGTGGTAAATGTTATGATGGTAAGATGATGCCTGTGTATGTACAGTTTGATAGCATCCCTTCGTATTCTAACATACAGAAAATGAATCTGCCGCCCGAAGTCTTTTGTATAGAAGGCAAGCCTAATATTTTCTTTCGGCCCTTTAATCTCCATGAAAACTTGGCCCGGCAGCTATGGAGCCTTTATGGAGCTGATTGTGAAAGGCGTTATGATCCGCTGGATTATCGCCCCATAAGCATTACACAACAACCTGATGGAAGTTGGAGTGCTACCAGTCAAGACTATGTGCATCTGGTTATCGTGGGATTCAACCGAGTGGGACGTTCGTTGCTACTCGAAGCATTGCGTATCTGCCATTATGCCAATTATGATGACCGTCTGCCTGCAGATGAACGTATACGTACCCGTATCACTTTAGTGGATCGCGAGATGGAGGCACAGAAAGACTACTTCAAAGCTCAATTCCCCTATATAGAGAGCCAAATAGATGATATTGAGGTGGAATATTGCCATGATGATATTTGCAGTACTGCTATGCGTACCCGCCTGCAGCAGTGGGCACAAAATAAGCATTGTATGCTTACAGTGGCCATTTGTGTGCATGATCCTGATTTGAGTCTTTCATTAGGACTCAACTTACCACATGAAGTTTATCAGTATCAGTGTCGTGTGCTAATCCGTCAGGAGTTTAATAATGATTTGTCGTCGATGGTGGACGAGAGAAGGGACGCTATCGCTATGTCAAGGTGTTTGGTATGGTAGACAGGGGAATAAAGAAAAACATCTTGCAAGATAAACTGGCTTTGTATGTGAACTACTTATACGATTGTTGTTATGCTGATGAAAGCCTCAAACAAAAAGAGGTATTGAAGAAGATGTATGAATCCTATGGTAACCATTCTGCCGACTTTATTTTGATGAACCACCAGGCGCAGTATTTGTGGAATAAACTAAGCGAACCACTACGTTGGGCTAATCGCTATCAGCTGGATGCCTATAGTGTATTTTGTCGCACACTGGCTACGGCATCAGACGGAGTGACCACTCACCGGCACACATATCCGAATCTATGTTCAATGAAGATCTGCCAGCTCAAGTTTTGTATCTGTTAGTACGCATGGAGAAGTACCGATGGAATGCCGAGCGTACGGTGGCCGGCTGGAGACGTGCTAAGGTGAAGGATAAGGTATTTTTGCAACATCCTCTTATTATGCCTTTCAGCGAATTACTACAAAAGTATCCCGAGGAGGTAGAGAAGGATGCTGATGTAATTTATAATCTGCCTACATACTGGCATTGGGAGGATATGAGCTTTATAGATTGGCCGATTAATAAGCCGACTTAACATTTATACATAAGTTAGAGAGACACTACTAACCGCAACCCGTAATCAATATCCCACCGTTGTGGGGTCACTCCATAACGGCTGGTGACTTTACAGTATTTCTCGAAGGTGTAATAACTGCCTCCGCGTAATACTTTATGCATATCCTTTTTATTTATTTAATATCTATCGCTAGAAATGAGTTCTGCGATGATAACTATCATGCGTCGAAAACCAAAAACTTCCTCATTCACTGAATAAATTCTTTTTTTTCATTAAAATCATCTTTCTTGTAGGCAATAATCGTGGCATATTTGTTATTTATAAAATGAGAGTATCAATTATTTAAATAGAAAGAATATGAAGAAAAGATTAGTAGGAGTTGCATTGGTGTTGGCTGCCGTCTCTTTGGGGAGTATACAGCCTGTGGAAGCATGTACGCGTGCAGTATACATAGGTCCTGATCAGATGGTGATAACGGGGCGTACCATGGACTGGAAAGAAGATATCATGACGAATATCTATGTGTTTCCACGTGGTATTCAGCGTGCGGGACATAACAAGGATAAAACGGTGAACTGGACTGCCAAATACGGAAGTGTGATTGCCACAGGATATGATATTGGTACTTGCGATGGAATGAACGAGAAAGGATTGGTGGCGAGTCTGCTTTTCTTACCGGAATCCATTTACTCTCTTCCCGGTGATACCCGTCCGGCAATGGGAATCAGTATTTGGACACAGTACGTACTCGATAACTTTGCTACGGTACGCGAAGCCGTGGATGAACTGAAAAAAGAGACTTTCCGAATTGATGCTCCCCGTATGCCGAATGGAGGGCCGGAATCTACCTTGCATCTGGCTATAACCGATGAAACTGGGAATACGGCTGTACTGGAATATCTGGATGGAAAATTGAGTATTCACGAAGGGAAAGAATACCGGGTGATGACAAATTCTCCCCGATATGACTATCAATTGGCTATTAATGATTATTGGAAAGAAATTGGTGGCTTACAGATGCTACCGGGAACAAATCGTGCGAGTGACCGCTTTGTCAGGGCTTCTTTCTACATTCATGCCATTCCGCAAACTGCTGATGCAAAAATTGCAGTTCCCAGTGTATTGAGTGTGATGCGTAATGTTTCTGTACCATTTGGTATTAACACGCCGGAGAAGCCTTATATTTCTTCTACCCGTTGGCGTTCCGTTTCCGATCAGAAGAATAAAGTGTATTATTTCGAATCTACTTTGACACCGAATATGTTTTGGCTGGACTTGAAGAAAATAGATTTTAGTCCGAAAGCAGGGATTAAGAAATTGTCTCTGACAAAGGGAGAGATTTATGCAGGTGATGCAGTGAAAGATTTGAAAGACAGTCAATCATTCACTTTCCTTTTCCAGACTCCGGTCATGTAATTTGTTGGTATCTGTAAATATATAAAAAGAGCGGTGGACGGGTTTGTAATCAAACACTTGTCCATCGCTCTTTTTTATATACCGTTTATAATTAGACTTTTTGTCTGTCCGCTTTATCGTCTGGCGTATTCCTGATGAAATTCAATGACTGCCTCTATCCCTTTACGGAAAATATCCAGTGAAAAGTTTTCGTTTGGTGAATGGATGGCGTCTGATTCCAAACCGAATCCCATCAATACAGTTTTGATTCCCAATACTTGTTCAAAAGTAGAAATGATAGGAATACTACCACCACGGCGTACTGCCAGCGGTTTCTTTCCGAAAGCAATTTCAAAGCCTTTTTCGGCAGCCTGATAAGCAGAAAGCGAAATCGGGCATACGTATCCTTGCCCTCCATGCATTGGAGTCACTTTCACCTGAACAGTTTCCGGAGCAATGCTTGAAATATACTCTGCAAACATCTGCGAAATCTTATGATGATCCTGATGCGGAACCAACCGGCAGGAAACTTTGGCATACGCCTTTGAAGGAAGTACGGTTTTAGAACCTTCTCCCGTATATCCGCCCCAAATGCCACATACGTCAAAAGACGGACGACAGCTGTTACGTTCCAATGTGCTGTATCCTTTTTCTCCGAAAAGCTTTTTTACGCCGATTGCTTCTTTGTATTTCTTTTCGTCAAAAGGAATATGCGCAATCATTTCCCGTTCGGCTTGCGGAACTTCTTCCACATCGTCATAGAATCCGGGAACGGTAATCCGTCCGTCGGCATCCGTCACCTTACTGATAATCTGGCAAAGTGTGTTGATGGGATTAGCCACCGCACCGCCGAAATGTCCGGAATGTAAGTCCCGGTTCGGTCCGGTTACTTCTATTTCCCAATAAGCCAGTCCGCGAAGACCGGTTGTTAAAGACGGAAGTTCAGCTCCCAGCATACTCGTATCCGAGACAAGGATGACATCTGCTTTCAGTAACTCTTTGTGTTCTTCGCAGAAAGCCTCCAGGCTGGGTGAGCCTATTTCTTCTTCACCTTCGAAGATGAATTTTACATTATTCTTCAGCAAATCGTTTTTAAGCAGATACTCGAACGCCTTTACCTGGATGAATGATTGTCCTTTGTCGTCATCTGCTCCACGTGCCCAAATATATCCGTCCCGTATTTCCGGTTCGAACGGCTGGCTTTTCCAAAGCTCCAGCGGTTCGGCCGGCATTACATCGTAATGAGCATAAACCAATACAGTCTTTGCGTCCGGATCGACCATCTTTTGAGCGAAAACAATCGGATTACCCTTTGAGGGCATCACCAATGCTTCATCTGCTCCGGCTTCAAGTAACAACTGCGCCCAGCGTTCCGCACAAGCCAGCATATCATCGTGATGCTCCGGCAGAGCACTGATACTGGGGATGCGGATGAGGCTGAACAGGTCATTCATCATTTCTGGCTCGTGCGCTATTATGTATTTCTGAATTTCGTTCATTACAGTTGCGTCGTTTTATCCAGTAAGTAATAATCAAGTATAGTCATGGCGGCCATTGCTTCTACGATAGGCACGGCACGGGGCAGTACACAAGCGTCATGGCGTCCGCGTGCTTTCAGGGTGGTGTCGATACCATCAATGTTGACGGTTTCCTGTTCCATCAGCAACGTTGCAATCGGTTTGAATACTACACGGAAATAAATATCCTGACCATTACTCAATCCTCCCTGGATACCTCCGGAGTGGTTGGTATGTGTCTCGATGCGTCCGTTGTTATTATAGAAAACATCGTTCTGTTCGGAACCTTTCATTTTTAGTCCTTTGAATCCTTCGCCGTATTCGAATGCTTTGGCAGCGTTAATGCTTAACATGGCGTTACCCAAGGCAGCATGGAGTTTGCCGAAAACAGGTTGTCCAAGTCCGATGGGGCATCCCTTGATGACGCAGGTCAGTGTGCCACCGATGGTGTCGCCTTCTCCTTTCACCTTATATATAAGGTCTGCCATTTCTTTTGCTTTTTCCGGGTCCGGACAACGTACATCGTTTGTTTCTATCAAATCAAGATCGTAATCCGAGTAAGTACCCTCCAATTTGATAGGACCTACCTGCGAAGTATAGGCAGTGATATTGATACCCAGTTGACGAAGTGCTAACTTAGCCAATGCGCCGGCTACCACGCGCGAAATCGTTTCGCGTGCGGAAGAACGTCCGCCGCCACGGTGGTCACGGATTCCGTACTTCACTGTGTACGTGTAATCAGCGTGTGAAGGACGATATACATTTTTCAGATTGTTGTAGTCATTGGAGTGTTGGTTTTCATTCCAAACGATAAAACCAATAGGGCATCCGGTGGATTTCCCCTCAAAAATACCTGAAAGAAACTCAACTTTATCAGCTTCTTTACGTGCAGTGGTAAGAATGGATTGTCCCGGACGGCGACGATTAAGTTCTTGTTGTACAAATTCTTCGTCGATGACAATTCCTGCCGGAAATCCGTCAATCACTCCTCCAACTCCTTTTCCATGAGACTCACCGAAACTTGTGAGCCGAAAGATATTGCCAAATGAATTAAACATAGTTGTGGCTTTTTTAAAATTACTATATGCAAATATAACAAAGTTTTCGATAAGAAAGTTGTGAACTCGAAATATCTTCGAAAAGGAAGCATATTGAACTTTTTTCTTCTTTTTAGTTTATAAGGGACAATTTATTATAATAACTAAACCAAAGACGTATGAAAAAGAATCTATTGTATTTATTGGTCATTGGTCTGCTCTCTTACTTTCTTTGCTGCTTGTAGCAGTGACGATGACGACAGTGATAACAAGGATAATGGGAATCCTCCTGAAGAGGAAGCTGTGATAACGGCTCCGGATGTAGTCGGAACGTATTGGGGAAATCTGGATATATCCATGATACCGGATGGTTCTGACCAGGAAATTGTCATAGGAGATGGAATAGAGAAGTTTATTACCCTATCGCAGGTCAGCAATACGGAAGTGAAGATTGAACTGAAGGAGTTTGAATTGTTCATCAATCAACAGATTCTGAAGTTTGGAGATATTGTTGTTGATAAGTGTGAAGTGAAGAAAGGGGAAGGTGTGTCTACATTTACCGGACAGCAAGACCTTACGTTTGAGGGAAATGCCGCTGCTTTGGGTACTTGTCCTGTAACTGTTACAGGAACGGTAGAAGATGGAAATGCAGACATGACCATTAACGTGAAAGTGCCTACATTGCAACAGACTGTAAAGGTGACCTACTCCGGAGTGAAACAGGTGCAGAGTCTGGTGGAAATTAATTTCTTGTTCACCACAGATTACACAGATTATTTATATTGATAGTCTATGACTTATAAATCAATCTGTGTTAATCTGTGTAATCTGTGGTGAGACTTAAAATGCGTACCCAAAACCTATATTCAAATAGATAGGATACATTGCAAAAGTGATTGTATTAAAATCGCTTTTAAATATATCGTTCAATCCCCAGGTGAGATCAGCATACACATTGAGGTGCTTGAAAGCTCGCCATCCGGCTCCCACCTGTAATCCCCACTGGAAATGTCTCAAGTCGTCCGAGAAATCGTAGGTTGCAATTTTGTCGTCGGTAAATTCTACTTTCGGACCGGTGGGATCATCTTCCCGCAAATATCCTTCGTACACATGACCTGAAAATTCTCTTGAAAGCAGATACGAGAAATAAGGTCCGGCTTTGATGTTCCATCGGTTACTTAGTTTGTAGGTAGCCATTAGAGGTATAGTTAGTCCGGCGGTATGTACTTTGGTTTTCACTCCGCCCGTCCATACTCCGCTGATTCTTTCACCTCCTTGTCCGAGAATTTCCATATTGTAATTTTTTACGGTGGCTTCGGTGGTCATTGCTTTGTTTTCGAGCCGGAGTCCGACTATGATCCGAGTTTGTTCTGAACGGCAATCCATTTGGTTACTTCGCCCCCTATGCTGATGGCCAGTGTCGGGTTATATCCGTCAATCGAACGGATTTCTACCGGAAGGGGAAGCGGGGCTGTGCCGCCAATGCTGAAACCTGCTTTGATTTCATATTCCAGTCCGTGAAGGGCGGAACGGATCAGTGTTTCATTTCGGTCTACCTGTGAATAGCCGGGGAGAGCTATTCCTATACAGGCTAGTAAACTGAATATATACGGATAGATTCTTATCATTATGATTGTTATAAAGTTATTTAATTCCGTTCGTTTGATAATGTGCACGTTTTGTATGAGTACATTGCTTGAGCGCATTATCAGCGTATTGCTATGGGAAATTCTTCTTCGAAATCCCGCTAATTTTCCGAGCGATAGATTAACTCTGCCTCGTCGATCAGTAATGTACTTCCGATTGCTCCGTTAAAATGATCTCCTTCCAGGCTTGAGGTGAACACGATGGCTATATTATATTTCCCATCCCTTAGCTTCTCCTTATCAATGAATTTTCCGGGGAGAGTGATGAAAGGAAGTTTAAAGTAAGTCCATTCGTTCGTTTCTTTGGCATTATTAATCCGTGCTGTTGAAATCAGGTTCGGACTGGTGAATGCATTCGTTCCGTCAAGAGTAGGAACAGATTCGCTGGTTTCGTACATGATGGCATATATGTCACAGATGTCCCGTTTCCCGTTCACTGGCTTTCCTCCTTCTGTAAACTGATCTCCCGCTTTGTATTTATAATAACCTGCCAGATAAGTGGGTACATGCCGGAAAGGGAGGCCGAATTTGGTTGCTTTCAGAGGATTGCTCATAGCGTTATTCACATCGAAAGAGCCGATAAACAGATTTCCTGCCGCAATAGGCATTCCTGCTATCTGGCCGAAGAATCCGGTACTGCGTGTCACTAAGGAGAGGCATTTGCCGGCTTTTCCGTCTGTTATTTGGAAAGTGGGATAATCATCGGCTGTTTTAGCTACTCCGGTCATGGCATAACCCGCATTTCCGCTGGCCCATTCCATGACGACCTTATCTCCTTCGCGTTCCACAAATATATAGTACTTCTTTCCGCCCAGTGTATCTTCGAAATTATAGTTCGTGGCAAGTTCCGTGTCGATCACTGATACGGTATACATTTTCTTCCAAACACCATCGGCAGCTGTGACAGTATATTCCTGTGGGGTATTGAAGTTTCGTTCCGTGCCGCTAAGCGGACTGATCGCAGCTCCCGGAGTCAGTGTAAATTCAGGCTTGAGTTCTGAAATATCAGTTCCCGGACCAACAAAGATAGTTATGGAATTATTGTTAATAATAGGACTGGTTGTCATGGCTACTCCCGGTAGTATACAACTTAATATGTCTGCTTCTGCATTGAGAGCTTCTTCGCGGATACATGAAGAGGAAACAATAGCTAGTAGCAAATAAACAACTATGTGTTTTGCTTTCATTTTTCTATCAATTCTTTCTGTTAAAGTTTGGTGTATGGGAGGTTTTATAACAATATGAGATTTTATTTGTTCATTATAGAATGTTGGAAAAGAAAGAATTTCCTATTTTTGTGGAACCAAAACTTATAAGTCCATGACTGAATCAGAAAGAAGGCAAATTATAGAATTGATTAAGAAGGAGGTCATTCCGGCTATCGGATGTACGGAACCTATCGCAGTAGCGCTTTGTGTAGCTAAAGCTGCCGAAACACTGGGAGCGAAACCGGAAAAGATAGAAGTCCTGTTAAGTGCTAATATATTAAAGAATGCCATGGGAGTCGGAATACCGGGAACGGGTATGGTCGGGCTTCCCATAGCGGTTGCTTTGGGTGCGTTGATTGGCAAATCAGATTATCAGTTGGAGGTATTGAGGGATTGTACGCCGGAAGCGGTGGAGCAGGGAAAACAATTCATCGCAGAAAAACGGATTTGTATTTCTCTAAAAGAAGATATTACGGAAAAGCTGTATATCGAAGTGATTTGTAAAACGGAAGATAAAACGGCTAAAGCCATCATTGCCGGTGGACATACTACCTTTATATATATAGCCAAAAATGAACAAACGTTGCTCGACAAGCAACAGACAGTCAGCGAGGAAGAGGAAGAGGCTTCGCCCGAACTAAACTTGCGTAAAGTATATGACTTTGCACTGACTGCTCCGCTGGATGAAATCCGTTTCATCCTTGACACAGCCCGTTTGAACAAAGCTGCTGCCGAGCAAGCCTTTAAAGGTAACTACGGACATTCTTTAGGGAAAATGCTTCGGGGAACTTATGAGCATAAAGTGATGGGGAATAGCGTGTTTTCTCATATCCTCTCTTATACGTCGGCTGCCTGTGACGCCCGTATGGCCGGTGCTATGATTCCTGTAATGAGTAATTCCGGCAGTGGTAATCAGGGGATATCCGCTACACTTCCTGTCGTTGTCTTTGCAGAAGAAAACGGAAAAAGTGAAGAAGAACTGATCCGTGCTTTAATGCTTAGCCATCTCACTGTTATATATATCAAACAAAGTTTGGGACGTTTGTCTGCTTTGTGTGGTTGTGTGGTAGCTGCCACAGGTTCCAGTTGTGGAATCACCTGGTTAATGGGAGGAAACTACAATCAGGTTGCTTTCGCTGTTCAAAACATGATTGCCAATTTGACAGGAATGATTTGTGACGGTGCAAAACCGAGTTGTGCCTTGAAGGTAACCACCGGAGTTTCGACAGCCGTACTGTCTGCCATGATGGCAATGGAAGACCGTTGTGTGACTTCCGTAGAAGGAATTATAGATGAAGATGTAGACCAAAGTATCCGTAACCTGACAAGAATCGGCTCGCAAGCATGAACGAAACGGATAAAATGGTACTTGACATCATGACGCACAAAGGATGCTGATTTTAAGTATTAAGTATCAAGTATTAAGTATTAGGCATTAAGTATTAGCCGGAATGACGGCATAAAAAAAGTATTAAGTATTAAAACTCCGGTTATATCCGCACGGAATTAATACTTAATACTTTATACTTAATACTTCAATTAATGACAGTGTCCGCCTTCGCAACCGCAGTCGTCGCCACAGCCATCACCGCAGCTGTCGCATCCGCAACCGCAACCACCTTCGCCACTCATCATTTTCACCAATTCCTGGATTTCTTCGTTAGTAGCAGGACGGCTTTCCAGTATTTCACCTTCGAAAATCAGGTCGGCACCAGCCAACGGGTGATTGAGGTCAACTACTACAACATCCGGTTTGATTTCTACTACGCTGGCATTTACGCGCTGACCGTCGCCAGTCATCAAAGGTACGATGTTACCTTCTTTAATACGTTCGCTATCAAACTTGCCATCTAATTTCAAAAATATTTTGGGGAGGTCAATAACGTGTTGTTCGTCATATTGTCCGTAAGCCTTATCTGCCGGAATGGTAAAATCAAATTTATCACCTTTAGAAAGAGCAGTTATCTGATTTTCGAAATCTTCGAGTGTTGTTCCTAATCCTGAAATGAATTGAAAGGGATGTTCTGCTTTTGCTTCTTCGAACAACTCTTTTTCACCATCTTCCATTGTATATAGTTTGTATGCAACGGTAATGTACTTGTTTTCTACTGTTTCCATCTGATCTTTTTTGTTTCTGATTAATAATTCCCGTAAATACGGGTCTACAAAGATACGAATTATTTGCTTGTACTCCGGTATAGGAGGGTAAATTTCAGATTATTAAGTGCTTTTGTCAGAAAAAGAAAGTGAGGCGCGCAGTTAGATAATAGTTGTAAATTCAACCTTTAAGTGATAAAATAGAGAAATAATACCTCTCTTTTCTTACAATTATTCGCTTTTAAGTGATTTTTTTCTTCGATTTGTTTGGATATAATAAAAAAGCCCTTACCTTTGCAGCACGAAAATAAAGAAAAGAAGATATGAATATGTTACATACATCTATTAACCTAGCAGTCCTGCATATTATTCGCGTCGTGGTGGTCCCATCAAGAGCGTGAGAAAGGTTTTTGTGTTGTATGTGTTCGTACCATAAAAGATAGAATTTAGAGCCTTTCTCACTTGTGTGAGGAAGGCTCTTTAATTAAAAGATAGATTGAAATGAAAAAGCAATTACGCAGTTCGTTTAGTACACAAGGCCGTCGGATGGCGGGAGCCCGTGCATTGTGGGCAGCCAACGGCATGAAGAAGAATCAGATGGGTAAACCCATTATCGCTATCGTCAATTCGTTCACACAGTTTGTCCCGGGGCATGTACACCTACATGAAATCGGTCAGCTGGTGAAGGCAGAGATTGAGAAGCTAGGATGCTTCGCTGCGGAATTCAATACAATAGCTATCGACGACGGTATAGCAATGGGACATGACGGTATGCTTTATTCGCTTCCTTCACGTGACATCATTGCAGACAGCGTAGAATATATGGTCAATGCGCACAAGGCAGATGCAATGGTATGCATCAGCAATTGCGATAAGATCACTCCCGGAATGTTGATGGCGGCTATGCGTCTGAATATCCCTGCCGTATTTGTATCGGGTGGTCCGATGGAAGCGGGAGAATGGAATGGCCAGCACCTGGATTTGATCGATGCGATGATTAAATCGGCCGACGAAAGTGTTAGCGATCAGGAAGTAGCGAATATCGAGCAAAATGCTTGTCCTACTTGCGGATGCTGCTCCGGTATGTTTACCGCCAACTCGATGAACTGCCTGAATGAAGCAATCGGACTGGCTCTTCCCGGCAACGGAACCATTGTAGCGACACACGAAAACCGTACGCAACTTTTCAAAGACGCTGCGGAACTGATCGTGAAAAATGCAAAATTATATTATGAAGAAGGAGACGAAAGTGTACTTCCCCGTAGCATCGCTACCCGTCAGGCTTTCCTGAACGCCATGACGCTGGATATAGCAATGGGGGGATCTACCAATACGGTTCTTCACTTGTTGGCTGTTGCTCACGAAGCAGAGGTAGACTTCAAGATGGATGATATCGACATGCTTTCCCGCAAGGCTCCTTGCCTCTGCAAGGTGGCTCCCAATACACAGAAATATCATATTCAGGATGTAAACCGTGCCGGTGGTATCATTGCCATTATGGACGAACTGGCAAAGGGCGGTTTGATAGATACATCCGTTCGCCGGGTAGACGGAATGTCACTGGCAGAAGCTATTAATGAATATTCAATCACCAGCCCGAATGTGAGCGAAAAAGCAATTAAGAAATATTCGAGCGCAGCCGGAAATAAATTCAATCTCGTACTTGGTTCACAAGGTATGTACTATAAGGAACTGGATAAGGACCGTGCAAACGGATGTATCCGTGACTTGGAACATGCTTACAGTAAAGACGGCGGACTGGCCGTATTGAAAGGCAATATTGCTCAAGACGGTTGTGTAGTAAAAACAGCAGGTGTAGACGAAAGTATCTGGAAGTTTACCGGACCTGCCAAAGTATTTGATTCGCAAGAAGCAGCTTGTGAAGGCATCCTCGGAGGTCGAGTCGTCAGTGGAGACGTCGTCGTCATCACGCACGAAGGTCCGAAGGGTGGTCCCGGTATGCAGGAAATGCTTTATCCTACCTCTTATATAAAATCCCGTCATCTCGGAAAAGAATGTGCTTTGATTACCGACGGACGTTTCAGCGGTGGAACTTCCGGATTGAGTATCGGACATATTTCTCCTGAAGCGGCAGCTGGAGGCAATATCGGAAAAATTGTAGACGGAGACATTATCGAAATCGATATTCCGGCCCGGAAGATTAACGTGCGACTGACGGATGAAGAACTGGCAGCCCGTCCGATGACTCCTGTCACTCGTGACCGTTATGTACCAAAGAGCCTGAAGGCGTATGCCAGCATGGTAAGCTCTGCCGATAAGGGAGCAGTGAGAATTATATAATATAGTTGGTGATAGTTGATAGGTAATAGTTAGCTGCGCAGCACTTAGCGCAATGATTGTAAACCATTCATTTTCAACTGTCATTTCTCAACTATCATTTATCATTTATCAACTATCAACTAATATGAAAGATTTAATAACAGGTGCAGAGGCTTTGATGCGCTCCTTGGAACATCAGGGAGTGACTACCATCTTTGGTTACCCCGGTGGCTCTATTATGCGGTATTCGATGCCTTGTACGATCATCAAAATATATTGAACCATATCTTGGTTCGTCACGAACAGGGAGCTGCCCATGCCGCACAAGGTTATGCCCGTGTATCGGGTGATGTAGGTGTTTGCCTGGTGACGAGCGGTCCCGGAGCAACCAATACGGTAACAGGCATTGCAGATGCGATGATCGATAGTACGCCTATCGTGGTGATTGCCGGACAGGTAGGAACAGGCTTTCTTGGGACGGATGCTTTTCAGGAAGTTGACTTGGTAGGTATCACCCAGCCAATCACTAAATGGAGTTATCAGATTCGCCGTGCGGAAGATGTAGCCTGGGCGGTAGCACGTGCGTTTTACATTGCTCGTAGTGGTCGTCCGGGGCCGGTGGTACTGGACTTTGCCAAAAATGCGCAAGTAGAGAAAACGAAATACGAACCGACGAAAGTCGATTTTATCCGTAGCTATGTTCCTGTTCCCGATATGGACGAGGAGTCTGTACAGCTGCTGCCGAACTGATTAATAACGCTGAACGTCCGCTTGTATTGGTTGGACAAGGTGTTGAACTGGGAAATGCACAGAGCGAATTGCGCGAGTTTATCGAAAAAGCGGATATGCCTGCGGGTTGTACGCTGCTCGGGCTTTCGGCTTTGCCGACAGAACATCCGTTGAATAAAGGTATGTTGGGTATGCACGGCAATCTGGGACCGAATATCAATACCAATAAATGCGATGTGCTGATTGCTGTCGGTATGCGTTTTGACGACCGTGTGACCGGTAATTTGGCTACTTATGCCAAACAGGCAAAAGTGATTCATTTTGATATCGATCCTGCGGAAGTTAATAAGAATGTAAAGGTAGATGTAGCTGTATTGGGAGATTGCAAGGAAACACTGGCTTCTGTGACGAAACTCCTGAAAAAGAACACTCATACCGAATGGATTGATAGCTTCAAAGAATATGAGAAAGTAGAGGAGGAAAAAGTAATCCGTCCTGAACTTCATCCTGCACAAACTCTTTGAGCATGGGGGAAGTGGTACGTGCGGTAAGTGACGCTACTCACCATGAAGCTGTTTTGGTAACAGATGTAGGTCAAAATCAGATGATATCTGCACGTTACTTTAAATATACGAAAGAACGCAGTATCATTACTTCCGGAGGACTTGGAACAATGGGCTTCGGGCTTCCCGCAGCTATCGGGGCAACTTTCGGAGCACCGGAACGTACCGTATGCGTATTTATGGGAGATGGCGGACTGCAAATGAATATTCAGGAACTGGGTACGATTATGGAGCAGAAGGCTCCGGTGAAGATTATCTGCCTGAACAATAATTACCTCGGAAACGTACGTCAGTGGCAAGCTATGTTTTTCAACCGTCGCTATTCGTTTACCCCGATGTTGAATCCGGATTATATGAAAGTGGCCTCGGCTTATGATATTCCTTCCAAGCGTGTTTTCACTCGTGAAGAACTGAAGGAAGCTATTACTGAAATGCTGGCAACGGACGGACCGTTCCTGCTCGAAGCTTGCGTGGTGGAAGAAGGCAATGTTTTGCCGATGACTCCTCCGGGTGGTTCGGTAAACCAGATGTTGCTGGAGTGCTAGGAGAAGTTGAGAGTTGAGAATGGAGAGTTGAGAGTTCGCATTTAAAAAATTAGAGTTATGAGTGATAAAACGTTATATACAATCATTGTTCATTCGGAGAATATAGCCGGGTTGCTGAATCAGGTAACTGCTGTATTTACCCGTCGGCAAATAAATATTGAGAGTCTGAATGTATCTGCTTCTTCTATTAAAGGTGTACATAAGTATACAATAACAGCCTGGACTGATAAGGACATCATTGAGAAGGTAGTGAAACAGATCGAAAAGAAGATCGACGTGATTCAGGCACATTATTTCACAGAGGATGAGATTTATTTCCACGAGATTGCATTATATAAGGTGTCTACTCCTGCTTTTCAGGAGAATCCGGAAGCATCCAAGCTGATTCGTAGATACAATGCACGTATAGTGGAAGTCAATCCGGTATTTTCTATTGTCGAGAAAAATGGAATGAGCGAAGATATAACTTCGCTCTATGGTGAACTGAAGGCTTTGAATTGTGTTTTGCAGTTTGTTCGTTCGGGACGTGTAGCGATTACTACCAGCTGCTTTGAACGGGTGAATGAGTTTCTCGATGGACGGGAAGCTATGTATAACCAAAGTAAAAACCAATAAGAATAATGAGTGAAGAAAATAGAATAGGGACTTATCAGTTTGTGGCAGAACCGTTCCATGTTGACTTCAACGGACGTTTGACCATGGGGGTACTGGGAAATCATCTGCTGAATTGTGCAGGTTTTCACGCCAATGACCGTGGTTTTGGTATTGCAACGCTGAATGAGGACAATTATACATGGGTGCTTTCACGTCTGGCTATTGAGTTGGATGAAATGCCTTATCAGTATGAGAATTTCTCGGTTCAGACGTGGGTGGAAAATGTCTACCGTTTGTTTACGGACCGTAATTTTGCTATCCTCGATAAGGATGGAAAGAAGATTGGCTACGCACGTTCCGTATGGGCAATGATTAATCTTAATACCCGCAAGCCTGCCGACTTGTTGACTTTGCATGGGGGAAGTATCGTAGACTATGTCTGTGATGAGCCTTGCCCGATTGAAAAGCCTTCACGCATCAAAGTGACAAGCGATCAGCCGATAGCTACCCTGACGGCAAAATACAGTGATATAGATATCAACGGTCATGTAAACAGCATCCGTTACATCGAGCATATCCTTGATTTGTTCCCGATTGAATTGTATAAGACCAAACGTATCCGTCGTTTTGAAATGGCGTATGTGGCGGAAAGCTATTTTGGTGATGAACTCTCTTTCTTCTGCGATGAAGTGAACGCAAACGAGTTTCACGTAGAAGTGAAGAAGAATGGCAATGAAGTTGTTTGCCGCTCGAAAGTGATATTTGAATAAATGTGAGAATATAAAATCAATTAATAACACAGATGGCGTAAGTCATCAAAAACTAAAAACAAAAAGAAAATGGCACAGTTGAATTTTGGAGGTACTACTGAAACTGTAGTAATCCGTGACGAATTTCCATTGGAAAAAGCTCGTGAAGTATTGAAAAATGAAACAATCGCTGTAATCGGTTATGGCGTACAGGGTCCTGGACAGGCACTGAACTTGCGTGATAACGGTTTCAATGTAATCGTTGGTCAACGTGAAGGAAAAACATACGATAAGGCAGTAGCAGACGGATGGGTTCCGGGTGAAACTTTGTTCGGTATCGAAGAAGCTTGTGAGAAAGGTACTATTGTAATGTGTCTGTTGTCTGACGCAGCAGTAATGTCAGTATGGCCTACTATCAAGCCTTACCTGACTGCCGGAAAAGCTCTTTATTTCTCACACGGTTTTGCTATCACTTGGAACGACCGTACAGGTGTAGTTCCTCCTGCTGATATCGACGTTATCATGGTTGCTCCTAAAGGTTCGGGTACATCTTTGCGTACTATGTTCCTCGAAGGACGCGGCTTGAACTCTTCTTATGCTATCTATCAGGATGCTACAGGCAAGGCTTACGAAAGAACCATCGCACTGGGTATTGGTATCGGTTCCGGTTATCTGTTCGAAACAACTTTCCAACGTGAGGCTACTTCTGACCTGACAGGTGAACGTGGTTCATTGATGGGGGCTATCCAAGGTTTGTTGCTGGCACAGTACGAAGTATTGCGTGAAAACGGTCATAGTCCTTCTGAAGCATTCAATGAAACAGTGGAAGAACTGACACAGTCATTGATGCCGTTATTCGCAAAGAACGGTATGGACTGGATGTACGCTAACTGCTCTACTACTGCTCAACGTGGTGCTCTCGATTGGATGGGCCCATTCCACGATGCTATCAAACCGGTAGTTGAAAAGTTGTATAATAGCGTGAAGACTGGTAACGAAGCACAGATTTCTATTGATAGTAATTCACAACCTGATTATCGTGAAAAGTTAAACGAGGAGCTCCGTCAATTACGCGAAAGCGAAATGTGGCAGACTGCTGTAACTGTTCGTAAACTTCGTCCGGAGAATAATTAATTAGACCAGATTATACAAGTTTTAAAAGAAGGAGAGAGCTTTTTGCTTTCTCCTTCTTTTATTAATAAGATATTTAAAAATGGGTAGGTGAAGCTTGCAGAAACTTTTTTTTGAAAAATATATCAATAATGTGATTAAAATATGCAAGTTTATGTTTATATTTGCACTATCAAATAAAATGAACGAGAAGTATGATGTGTTTTAACTTACCCCAAAGAATGATTAACATTGCTAAATTAGCATGTGTTATCAGTGTTGTTTCTGTTGCTTTCTCAAGCTGTTTACAGAAAGATGTATATGATCCTGCTAATTCAGGAGATAAAGAAGAAGTTACTTTAGATAACTATTTCGACTTTGCCACTACTAAAAATATTCAATTGAATATTGATTATGGAAAGGAATGTCCTAGGGCTTATTTTGAAGTTTATGCTGAAAATCCGCTTTCTTATGTGGCAGAAGGCGGTCAGATTATAAAGAAAGCAGGGGTGTCACACATTGCAACCGGATTTACAGATATACAAGGACGTTATATCAAACCGGCTTCTTTCCCGACAGCAGTTTCAGAAGTTTATATTTATTCTCCGGATTTTGGTGTGCCGACTTTGTATAAAACTAAAGTTGTCGGTTCGGATGTCAGCGCAAAAATAACCTTCGAGAATGTTCTTGATGTTACTCCTGTGGATTCATCAACGAGAAGTGCACAAACAAGGGCTGCGGTGAAATTTATTACAGATGTAATCCCGAACGTATTAGGAACTTGGAATGCAAATTCAGGTAAGCCTGACTATTTGGATGCTTCTAAGAAGATCAACGTGGATGCAACTCTCAAGAGTTATATAACGACATATTTTCCGGAAGGAAAGAATAACGTAGGACCTTTAGTTACTGATAATGCTGATATTCTGATAAAAGAAGATGCAAATGTCGTTATTAACTATTTTGGGGGAGACACAGGAGCGAAAAGTGTATTTGCTTATTATTGCTATCCGAAAGATGCTTCTACTGATGAAATAAGGAAGGCAACAAAGCATGCATGTGTCATATTTCCTAACGCACATGGAAATAGTTTAGGTTATTATAGTGGGGTTGCAGTTAATTTAAAATATATAAATGAGACTGGTAATTTCCCTCAAAAGGACCCGGAACGTATTCCGGCAAATACAAAGATTGGTTTCTTGATATGGAATAATGGCTGGGTAAATGCCAAGCTAATGGAATATGTTCTACTCAACCAAATCTTTGAATAGTGACAAAATTTCTCACACTGCAATTTTTGCAGCAAAAAATAAAGCAGGTGATAGAGTGAATGTTATCACTATGGAAGACTGGAAAAACGGTGAAAATGACTATAATGATGTTGCTTTCGTTATCTCTTCTAATCCTATTGCTGCTATTGAAGTTCCGGATGTTCCTAATCCGGGTGATCGACAAGGAACAGAAATGTATTCTGGAGTGCTTGGCTTTGAAGATAACTGGCCGGAACAAGGAGATTATGACTTGAATGATGTAGTCATGAAATATCAGTCAAGCGTTGATTATAATATAGATAATAAGGTTCTTAATATTATTGATAAGTTCACCTTGGCTTGGACGGGAGCTAATTATAAGAACTCGTTTGCTTATGAAGTTCCTTTCGATTTGAGTAAAGCTTCTAAAGTAACGGTTAATGGTAGTGAAGCTTCTTCCTATTCAGGTAATGTGATAACATTATTCAAGGATGCTAAAGCTGAATTGGGAGTATCCAATGTGAATGCGGAGGATATGATTAATCAGAATATTCAAGAGAAGACATATACGGTATCCATACAATTTAATAATCCTACTCTTGATAAATCAGTGGTGGTAGCTCCTTATAATCCTTTTATAAAAGTATTCAACTCTGCCACAGAAGTCCATCTGACAGATCATAAGCCGACGACTGGTGCGAATAATCGTTTCCCTTCCGGAGCTGATATTTCTCGTGGTGATGTAGATGGTACCTATTTCATTTGCAAAGATGGTTTTCCGTTTGCAATTCATGTAGATGCTCGTTTGGATGCTTCTATTTTGAATTTAGATCTTAAAAAGGAGAATCAGCGCATTGATAAAACATATCCTAAATTTGCAGAATGGGCAAAAACGCGCGATCCGCAAATAAAATGGTGGAAATAGTTGGAGTGCATTAGAATAATCGACTATCTTTGAGGATGAAAAATTAAGAATAGTACTGATGTAAAATATTGTTTGTTTTGTTTGTGTTAAAAAAAGTGTGGTTTCGGGAGAAAGTGTGCTTTGTTAAAAGGAGGATTAAGTATTTAATCCTCCTTTTAATGAATAACATCAATCTTTTATAGAAAGGATGTTTGGTAAGGGTGGAGGCATCTCCTAATATAACAAGCTTCATTCGTGCCCTTGTAATCGCTACATTCATTCTTCGCAAATCATTCAGGATCCATCTGTCCATCCTCGTTGGCACGTACAAGACTGATGAAATAACGTCTCGCTCCTCGTCCATGAACGCGTCTAC